>ERZ824598.2288-NODE-2288-length-20503-cov-3.158451_pt1 | contig 20503 bp, 15 predicted proteins | sample MGYA00519934_ERZ824598 | MGnify/ENA primary metagenome ERZ824598 (study PRJEB31778, sample SAMEA3449177) | human gut metagenome | biome: human gut; feature: human-associated habitat; material: faeces | place: United Kingdom | collected 2010/2012 ...
GGAACCCGCCAGATTTCTCTGTACGGAGCAGTCAGGTTTCTTTTCCTCCTTATTTTCCGTATTTGTTTTTCGCTCCAAAAAACTTAACAACTACAATATGCAAAATATTTCCAAAAAACAAAAAAACAGACTCTTTTGAGCCTGTTTTCAGATTATGTTAGAAAAATGAGAGCTGCTGTACATGTGCTGCATTTACTGCACGTGATACAGGAACTGATACCTCAGAGCAGAAGCTGTCAACATCTTTCATATTGTTAATAAGCTCCAGTCTCTCATAGAGCTTTTCCACCTGACCATCCTCTCCAACCTCGTCCGGTGTCAGAAGGAATTTCTCTGTCAGACCCTTTTTCAGGTTTTCAAAAGACACCTTTTTGAATCTAGTCGGGTCAACAGATGACTTGCAGACATTTTCAAGAATGAAATTTTTTCCGTCTTCGTCAAGTCTGTATGAAACCAGTTCATAAAGAATCTTCTTATTGGTTCCACTATACCATCCGGCGCGAAGCATTGATGACGGTAGATACATATTCTCAAGAATCTCTGTCATACTGTTGTTATACAGCTTCTTTGCATTTTCTGCTGTCAAAATGATATGACGAAGTTCGCGTCTAACATCATTTCTAACACTGCATGATTTAATATCTGCATACAATATAATTGCTTTTGCAGCAACCTCATGCAGCTCAGCTTTCGTCTGACGTGCGACCATATCCATAGCCTCCTCAAACTGTACGTCAATGTTTCTTTCATTGCCGCTTCGGTCATATCCACGAAGCTTTGCGTTTTTACCATCTAAGCCGACAAGCATGAAATACTCATCTAACTCAGAAAGACAACCAAGGCCATAAAATTCCGGCGGGATTGCGTAACATACGCATTTCTCTGTAAATTCTGCCTGTTCCTTTTTTTCTCTTGCAAGCATTGACAGTTTCTTTGATGCGGCAATCTTTGCCTGTTCATCTAAAAAGATATCCTCCTTTGATGGAAATTTTACTCCTGCGCTAGTTCTGATGATTCTACTCATAATTCGAATCTCCTTTCTTTGTTTTTTTGTGATTTGTCAAGCAAATCATTCATACTTTTAGTATGCAGAAAGGAGTAGAGTGATAAAAATAGGGGAAATTTGCAAGTATTTTTGCTTACAACTTTCTTCCGTTTTTCTTTTGTCCGTCAAGGCAACAAAAAAGCAGAATCCCATTCAGATTCTGCTGTACAAAGAATTTTTTCTTTTTTGACAAAGTCGTAAAACCAGTTTTTGGAAAATAGATACTCAAATTTTTTCAAATATCAGGAAATATCTTTTAAATTTATCTCCTGCAAAAAGCCGGATTGTTCCGTTTTCCATCATAAACATATGGCACGGGATATTTTCCCAGCCAACCTCAAGGTCACTGATTGTGAAATCATAATAGTATCTCTTGAAAGCTGTATCTGAGCCATATCTTTCACTTCTGACAAAAGACCGACCGAAAGCTTCAGCGTTATTGCCAGGGTTTTCAAGGACGCTAAACTTTACATTGCCATCCTCTACGGCAAGCAGGATATTATATCCCTCATACTCAGTCACCCAGGTACCGTCAAATGATTCTTCATCAGCATCAGCATCGGCTCCTAATGGGATATTAATTTCAGCGTTGTCTTTGTAAAAAATATACTCCTCTCCGTTGATGTAAGTTGTCAGATAATTTCCATTATCAGACAGCTTTACGGTTTGGATAAAATTCCCGTCACGTTCTACCAAATCAAAGGTATTTTCCCCGTCCATTGACCGGTTCCAGTCTCCGACAATCTTTTTCCCGGTATACTCTTTAAAAGATGTATACACGATAGAAAAACTTCCATCCTCAAAGATATCAATCCTTTGTGATACGCCATCTTTTCTGTTGTACCAGGAGCTGACAATGCCGTCATAAGTATCAAACTTATGTCCGCAGATGTTACATGTCTTAGCCGCAAATGTGCTTGCCGGAGCCATTATCACGCCTGCAGCCATTACGCCCGCCATCATCAGGTTAACCAGTTTTTTGTTTGTTTTTCTCATAATTTTAATTCCTTTCTTAATCCTCTTTTGAGGTTATTTTTATTGACATTTTTAATATGCTGAAATTTGCAGCTAGCAGAAACGCAAAAAAAGCAGGGATTTTCTCCCTGCTCCTGCAATATATGTTTTGTGATTTTTTTCAGTTATTTTTTTAATCCTGATATCCAAAAGACTGGACGATATATCCACCGTTGTTCTGAACATCGTCAGCGCTTACAGATTCGTCTGCAAAAGAGTCTTCCTGGGCATAAGGTATTACGTCGTCAGTTGCATATTCTAGCGCTTCGGCATCATTGCATTCTGTTGTCAGGTGGAAGGTAATATCCTTTCCGTCAGTCTCAAATACAATATCTTTGCCTACACCGTCATCGCAGTCTTTTACATATCCCTGAAGCTTTGTCATGTTTCCGGAATTTTCAAAATACAGCTTATCGCCATCAAGTGTAGTCTTCATTCCCTCAAAGCTTGCATAAGAGCCGTCACACTTGTTGATATAAAAATCAAGCGTTCCGTCCTGGATGTACACGGTCATATGTGCAATATCGTCAATATCTACAAGTGAATATGATTTAGAGCTTTCCTGTAATCCATATCTCTCATCAATACCAGGAAATGCCACTTCAAATTTTGAAGTTACAACTGCATCAGTTGCCTGCCATGCACCTTCAAATGAATCTTCTGTTATTGTGTCCTCAGTAGTATCATCAATTGCTGTTGTGTCCTCAACAGTATCAGTATTTGTTGATGCTTTCGCAAGAGTGCCCTCAACAGAGTCAACAGCGGTCATTGTCTTTGCATCAGCAGCAACTTCAAGTGTCATAACGATTCCATCGTTAAGCTGGAGTGCAACCTGGTTTCCATTTGTGGTATATGTTCCAGAGGTTGTCTCTCCAATATCAAGTAAATTCAGGTTGTAAGTATAATCTCCGGCAAGCGTCAGGTTTACAGGGCTGCTTCCCAGCACACCAAACCATTCACCAACAAGCTCAGCACTTGCTTCTGTTGGTGTTGTAACCGGGTCTTCTGCTGTCATATCACCCGCATCTTCTGTTGTTACATCACCTGTACTGTAATCAGCATCGTAATCATATCCGTCATAATAATCAACTTCATCAGTTGAAGTTTCCGGAGGAATCACGGATACGTAAGAGTCCTGTCCAACATTTTCTGACGGGTCACTGCTTTCGCCAAATTTATCAAATGTAGTTACATAGCTTTCACCACTACTCTGGGAGTTGCTTCCAGCTTCAGGAATTCTGAAAGAAGTGCTGCCTTCACTTGAACCAACCTGGTTATTCTGATAATCGGAATACAGGCTGGAACTACCTGCGGTGCTTGAATAAACTCCATTCGGAGCTTCACTAGCTAAAACGTTTCCGGAAGCAAATGCCGGGATTGTCATAGATGTCGCCATAACAGCCGCAAATGCAGCAGCAGCGATTCGGTTTACCTGTTTCTTTGTTAATTTAGTCATTTTTTTATCTCCTTTTGTTAAATGTATTTTTCTGCAGTTCTGCCTGCATAGTTAATATGAAAAATAATTTCAGAAATGTACGGGTTTCTGCAAAAAAAATATTTAAGAATTTTTGCCGGCAGGTTTTCCGTGTTTTACCGACGTCCGGGAAGAGATAAGATACTGCACCAGATTCCGGAGCGAAGAATAGATAGCGAAAAGAAGCAACAGGTAAATAATATGTAACAATAACATATTAACTATACATAAAAAAAATAAGCTTCAGGCTTTCCAAAGCTTTCCGTTATATCTCGCTTTTATCTTTTTGTCCATACAGGCATTTTCTCAGGTGTGCTTCCATCCCTCTTCTCCTGCTGGCATTTCCTCGTGTTCTTCTTTCTTCTCTTCCATCCCTCCGTGTCTTTCCCAGAAAGACACACCCCGCGCCTTCGGCGCGTCCTTTAGGCGCCATGCGGCGCCTCGAACTCTGGTACTGACTTTTTTCTCGCTGGCTTCCATCCCTCTACTCCGTCTCTCCCGGACGCTCTGAAGGTTATCGCTGCCGCATACTCTTTTCCACGCTACGGCCGAGGGATTGTCGCTGCCGCCTAACGCGCCCTTAAGATATCCGCCGTCCTGCTTGCTCGAGGCGCTTACTTAAACCTTATCGGACGCCTTAAAAGTACTGCGTTCCGGGGCGCTCGGCGCTGCCAATTCGCATTTACGGTATCGCCAGTATTTTCAAGCCTATGCGAAACCGCTGCTGCATCACCAGACAGTCATTTTACGACATCATCTAAGATTTATAAGGCCTTCACTGTACTACATCACTTCGCGATTTCGCTCCGGCTTTCCAATACCCTTTTATGTGCTGGCAGTTGTACTACATCCCGTTCTTTCGTTCCTGCCTTCATCACCTTTCGGAGGCGTTGGCCGCCAATACACTTCTTGAGCCAGTAAATCTCAATCTTACCAATAAATTTTCGTTCGCGGTGATGCAGTCCGGAACTGAGGTGCCGGAGCGAATTGGCATAGTTTCTCCTTTGCATCAGGCGCAGACTACCCCTATAGCGGGGCGTCCACGCGGAAGAAGAAAGAAACTATGTCAGATAAGATGTAGTCCGTCTACGTCGGGCCATCGCTCATCTGCGGTCTTGATAGTGTTATACCTGAATATAACCAGATGCACGGTTTAAGCATCTCTGCCATCACCTGACGTGGTCTAAGGCTGAACCTTATTGCACATCCCTCACATCATGACGTTTCCGTCAAGCATCCGTTCTCGTCAGCTCTAAAGCTGACTGTGCATTCGTGCCTGTAATCTAAGCTATGTAAGTTATTACGTTATTATTATATATTATTCAAATCAAAGTTAAGTTAAGTATTAAGGACTCTTGGATTACTCACGTACTCCCCCGCGTCCTACATTTAACCAGTACAACAACTTGTACCGTTAGCGCATACAACTACGCCTTAGGCTGAGGGCCTGAAACGCTCCACACCCTCTTTGGAAGCCACCAGCCCAAGACCAAAGCCGGTTTTCTAAGCTCCCTGCAATACTGTTTCCGCAATGCAACACTTAACGTTTTTTTAGCCAGCCGACACACCTAAGCCCCGGCGCTTGCTCCGCATTACTGCGGCATATGTCTCGTTCTCATCACGCTTCAGATTGCAGGTCTGGAACAATTGGGGCTACCGTATCCTATACCGGTTCCGTTTTCTGTTCCGTCTCGATGTCAACTAATCGCAGGGTTCATGCCCCGCTTCATCTTATCTGCATCCAGTGCCGAACAAACTCACTGTTTTGTATCTCTGAGCGCCCCCTTGGTAGGGGTGACACCTCTATATTCAGTTTGACGTGATGCATTTCCACAGGCATCCTTTCGTACACTGCTTCTTTGTACAACACATCAACGCCACATCGTAATCTCTATGTAGTGATTACGGAGTCAATAGTTACACAGCAATCATCTCACGGTGTTTGCTGCTTTTTGTTCTTTATGTAGTCTTACGCCGCCTTAAAACTGGCGGCCGATTTAATCTCATTTTTTGTTACGCATTCAATATGCAAAATAATTTAAAAAGTGTAACGTTTTTTCGAGAAGTTTTTTAAAGTTTTTTTTCTGCATATTTTTTGGCTTTGTTTTGCGGCATTCCTGCCGGCAAATCGCAAGTCCTGTATGCCGAGCTATGTTAAGTCTTACCGGGCTCAACCTGCGGGCGATTTATTATCGACCGGAAGCTTCCCGTTATTTTTAAAGTTTTTTTTCTGCATACTTTTTTGCAGTTACGCATCTCTCTATTTCTGCAGCATTTCTGCCAGCGAATATAATATGCTGAATATTTTTAAAAAAAGAATTTTTTTTGCTGGTAAATATGTGACAAAAAACGGCATGACTATTTGATAAATTTGCACAAAAAAAACGGCGAGCATTTGCTCGCCGGTAAATCAGCATAAAATTAATCAATCAGAATTGCTTCGCCGTCATCGTCTTCCTCATCATCAGAGCTTTCTCCAGACTCTTCCAGGCCTTTGCTGGCATTGTCGGTATTCTCTTCTGCAGGGTTTTCTGCAGGCTCACTTGTAGACTCATCTACAGGCTTAATTTCCTTTTCTGGAACATTATCAGGTTCTTCATGCTCTTCAGGTTTTTCTGGCTCATCCGAAGAATCGGTATCCTCTTCGTCAGGGTCGTCAAAATCATCAAGGCTGAACTGGTTAGCAGCATCAGAATTACTTTCATTAGCGCTGTCATCAGCGTTGTCCACATCAGCATCGTCACTTTCATCAGACTCTGCATCAACACCTGCTGGCATATCCATGAAGTCTTCGTCTTCATCATCAAAGTCAAGGCTGAATGGGTCGTTGTTTGGTTCCGATGAATCCGACGCCTCGCTGTCATCGTCCGAAAAACCTTCATTCTGGCATTCTTCAAGTTCTTCGCCGTCTTCTTCCGGCATTTCACTTTCAGCCTGCTGTTCTCCAATGTCTTTTGGTTCTTCAGCTGGCAATTTTTCCGTTTCGGGCTCTTCGTTCTGCTGTTCTTCCGAGTCGTCTGCCTCATCTTCAATATGTTCGCTTTCAGCTTCCGATTCTTCTGTCTGGCTATCTTCGTCACCTGTTTCTTTATCAGGTTCCTCATCAACCGGAGCAGCTTCCGCTTGTTCATTTACATTTTCAGGCTCCTCGCTCTGCTGTTCTTTCATACCAGCCTGCTCATCAGCTTGTTTATCAGCCGGCGCGTCCTCCACTTTTTCTTCTGCTGGCGGGTTCATCATTTTTTCAAATTCTTCATCAGCCTGTTTCTGACGTGCCTCAATTACAGGTGTCATGATAGGTCTTACATAACCAAGCATTGTTTTTACTGCAGTGTCAATATCCCAGTTGTTGTAAATGATGATATCCCATCCATGATTATTTTCATAATCGCAGAACTGCTCATCCTCACTCTGTTCTCTGGCTTCAAATTTGGCCTTAGTCTCTCCGCGGGCGACAAATCTTGCTGCTCTCTTGTCTGCATCGGCATAGATATAGAACTGTAAGAGTTTATATCGGCTGCCGCATCTTTCCTTCAGGTCTTTAATGCCTTTCGGGTCAATGACATAGATATCACTATTGTCAAGAATCTCTTGCGTTGTACAGTATCTTGCACCATTGATTTTTGTCTCAGCTGTAATATTTTCCAGCTTGTCATACTCTTCATCAGAAACGAAGATATGGTCACAATTTTCAAGCCCTTTCTCCAGTTCTTCCGGCCTTGGTTTTCTTGTTGCGTAGGATTTCACAACATTAAGCCCGAGAGCTTCTGCTACCTTTTTTGCAATAAGTGATTTACCTGCACTGTTTCTTCCTGCTACTGTGATTAATATCTGTCTCATGTCTTATTCTCCTTTTCTTTGTTGGTTTTGTGATTTTTTTACAGATTTAATATGCTGGATTTTTGACAGGATTAAAATTTTTCTTTTTGCAGAAATCTGTCATATTGTTTTTGTAAAAACAATAAGAAAAGGAGACTGAAACTATGAGTAAAACGATGAGTGAAAACAGAGAATCTTTGGAATTAAATGGTGTGACATTTTACTTTGTCCGGAACGAAAACTACTACATGGCAAAAATCTGCAACGATATCGATATTGAGGCGGGAATAGAAGAAGTAACGTTTGAGTTTGACAAAATTGGAAATTATGAACTTATGGACAATAAAAAGGTATTTCCAGAAGTCAAAACCCTCAATATTAAAAAATGGGGGCGTAATTTACGTATTCCAAACAGTATGTTTCCTAATGTTACCAAAGTAGTTGTTGACAAGTATTGCAGTTGTTACAAATCAGGATGCATGCTGGTTAATGATAAAGGTGTGTTGCAGAACACATTTCATCCAGATAGTGATGCTATTGATTTAAAAGGTGTGTCTGTTATCGACAACAATTCATTTGCCGGATGTCAGGCAACTAAATTCATCAATTCTGGCAGTATTAAGCAATGCAGGAATCAGGCATTTAAAGATTCAGCAATTGAAAAAATACCGGTTCCAGCCGGTGGGGCTTTAATAATTGGCTCAGTTATAGTTGATATTGATAAAGACGCAGCAGACATTGTGATGCCTGATACAAGGAGGGCTATATTAACGATAAGGGAAGGCTTGAACTATGGTAAGATTCAGAGTATTACATTTAATAAGATACAGTCTTTTGTTAATATTCAGAAGCATATCCCAAAGCGAATAAAAATTATCTTAAAAGAAACTGGCTTTATCGGTCATGATATGATTGACTTCTGGACACAGAGCAAAGCATCCTATCTTGAACTTTGTGATGAAAATCCGTATTATAAAACAATTGACGGTGCTCTATTTACAAAAGATGGAACCGTACTTATTAAGTATCCGTCTTCAAGAACCGGACATTATGATATACCAGAAGGAACAATAACGATTGCTTCAATGGCATTCCAGAACTGCGAGCTTTCCAGTGTCACAATTCCTTCATCCATGCGCCAGATTTTGCCAAAGGCATTTGCTGATTGCAACAAACTTTCAACGGTAGAAATCAGGGACGGCATTAAGAATTTAGGTATTGGCCGCAGTACATTGCTTTTTTATAACTGCGACAGCCTGAAACATATTGAAATCCCGTCAAGCGTGCAGATAATTGCGGAACAGGCTTTTGACGGATGCAATTTAGAAAACGTTAAATTTAATGAAGGCTTATTGCAGATAATGGATAACGCGTTTACCTCTTCACTATTGACAGGAGACATTGTTTTACCGTCAACACTTGACTATATTGGAGGCTCAAACTTCCAGAGTGCAAAACAGATAACGGTTCTTGGCGACAAAATCCCATTTGGATTAATCTCTGCTGTAACTGCTACATATGAGCAGACAAACAAATCAAAGTATATCAAGCTGCAGTGTCCAAATAAGACATTATTTCTCCCGCGATACATCGATGTTACTGCGGAATGGCTTGACTCAAATCTGAGTATTCCTTCATTTCGCGAGGAGTGCGAGAACAGTCTGTATGCATATGGGGCGCTGGCTGACATAAAACAGGAAACCGCAATCGCTACATACAAGGAAAACCCGTCAAGTGATTTGCGTACATATCTGCGAAGGGTCAGCAAGAATATCGTAAACGGATATATCCGTGACCATAATGAAGCAGAGCTTATCGAGTTTATTAAGCTTGGACTGATGACTAAAAAGGCCATACATGACGCATTACAGTCTGCAAGGGATAACAGCATGCCAACAGTTGAGGCATATCTATTAAAGGCTATAAACGAATCAGACGAATCAAATTCCAAATTCTCACTCTAACATCAAGCAGCCGGAAATCTTCCGGCTGTTTTTTTGGCGTCAGTCAATCCGGCATATTGTATATGCAAAACAAAAAAAGAAAGGAGTTCAAAAAAAATGAACAAAAAAGAAAAAAACATAACAAACAGAATGAGATATCTTATGGATACACTAATAAGGCAGCAAAGGTGTATTACCAGACCGGCGAGGAATTAATGCCGAATTTTGAGTACGACAAGCTTGAACGTGAGCTTGAAGCGCTGGAGCAGGAAACCGGAATCATGCTTTCTGATTCTCCAACAATCCGTACAGGAATCTCTGTTGACGATGCTGAGAGGCTGACAGTCTCGCGACTTGCAAAAGTGACCCACGAGTATCCGGCCCGGTCTCTCGCAAAGACGAAGGACGAGTCATTGTTTCCAAAGGTATTTTCAGTAAGGGACAATATGGCCGTGCTGATGTGGAAAGAAGACGGAGGGACGATTGTGGCAACTTACGACGACGGAAAGCTTGTCAGTCTTGCAACACGAGGCAATGGAATCATTGGCCAGGATATTACACACAATGCCAAATACATCCACGGCCTGCCGATGGCGCTTCCGTTTAAGTCTCATTTTGTTGTAAGGGGCGAAGCATTGATGAGTTATAACGAGTTTGAAAGGGTTAACTCTTCCCTTCCGGAAGATGTGGAGCACTACAAAAACCCAAGAAATCTTGCGAATTCTACAATAAACCTTACAGCAGAAAAAGAGATGGAACATCGGGAAATCTGGTTCCATGCGTTTAAACTTGTCTACAGCGGCGGGAATTATCTTCCGGAAAAACCACGTACATTTTTTAATGACATGGAGTTTCTGAAATTACTTGGATTTGAGACCACTGAGCACATCTTATGTTCAGTATCAGACCTTATTGCTGAAATGCATAAGATGACAAATAAGGTATCGGAATATGCGTTTCCAGTTGATGGCCTTGTTGTTGCAGCGAATGATGTGGAATATGCAGAATCGCAGCCAGGAACAGGCCATAATCCAAACAGGCTTGAGGGTTTCGCTCTAAAATGGCAAGACGAAACCGTAGAGACAACATTACGGGCAATAGAATGGTCACCAAGCAGGACAGGGCTTCTGAACCCTGTAGCAGTATTTGACCCGGTTGAGCTGGAAGGAACCACGGTCTCCCGTGCAAGCGTGCATAATGTTTCCATTATCAGAAAGCTGCAGCTTCGCATCGGTGATACGATTTTGGTGTATAAAGCAAACAAAATCATACCACAGATTGCAGAAAATGTGTCAGCGGCAGGAGCACTTTCAGACAACGAGGCATTTCCCAAGGAATGTCCATGCTGTCACGGGAAAATCAAACCGATTATCACGAAAGGCGCTGCGATGGATGTAGAAGTTGCTACATGTGCAAATCCTGACTGTCCGGCGAAACATATCGGAAAATATACACATTTTGTTGAACGCGACTGTATGAATATCATGGGCTTATCAAAGGCGACCATAACATATTTTATTGATAATGGCTGGATTTCAGAATTTTCTGACATTTATCATCTTGGCAGACATAAAGATGAAATTATCGCCACAAAAGGCTATGGCAAGAAATCATATGAAAATATGATTAAGGCAATTGAAAAAAGTCGAAAGACATCATTTGTTCCATTTATCCATGCTGTCGGTATTCCAAATATCGGCGAAGGACAGGCGAAGTTGTTTGCCAAAGAGTACAATAATGACATTGACAAATTCCTGAATGACGTATATGCAAAGCATGATTTCAGCCATATTGACGGCATCGGGCCAATCCTGAATGACAACCTCATCAGATGGGGCGAGACATATCTTGCATACAAAGACCCGTCAGCAGAAAATCCGAATCCGGAGATTAGAAACCTGCTTACAGAACTTTCGTTTGAAAATCAAAGTCAGGAGGAAGCATCATCAGATGCGGCTTCTCTTTCAGGCCTTACATTTGTAATTACTGGCGATGTACATCACTTTAAAAACCGTAATGAACTGAAGGCAAAGATTGAATCACTCGGCGGAAAAGTAAGCGGGTCTGTCTCATCAAAGACAAGTTACCTTATCAACAATGATTCTGCTTCTGCTTCTTCCAAGAATAAGAAGGCAAAGGAGCTTGGTGTTAAGATTATCAGTGAAGAGGAATTTTTATCTTTGCTTGCGTAATTTTTCTGATTGTTTATGCTTCTATTTTTATCATTTCCATCCCAGCCAGCGCTTCGCGCTGGCTGGTTTTCTTTTACTTCTTCCTTTATTTATTCTTCTCTTCGTTTTTTTTCTTATCCTGTCTTATCTCTTTTTTTTCTGCTTCTTCTTTTTCATTTCTGCTGCCACTCCTTACTCTTATATCTGCTTCTCCAATTTTGTCTCCAATCTCATCTTCCCTTCTTTTTTTACTCTTTTCTCCATTTTTCTTCTTCAGGATTTTCAGCATATTAAAAATGTAATAAACAAATTTCAACAAGAAAGGAAGAAAAACAATGCAAAAAAAGAAACAATATTACGAAATCAAAGATGGCGGCGTAACCCTGTATTGGGACATGACAGCGAATGTGTTGGTTGATATTGATGTACAGCCAGGCGTCAAAACTGTTAACCTGTTTGCTGAAAAGACAGCATCAAAGTATCTGTATTCTACGTACAGGGTAAAGCTTGAAAATGTATATAAACAGTTTCCTGACGTAGAAGAACTTCATATTGAAGGTGATATCCAACAAGTCAGCATCAGAAACGATATGTTTCCAAATGTCAAGCTGGTCAAATCAGACAGTGACAGGTTTGTTGATGGTGCATCAATGCTTATTGAGGTTCTTTACAATATGAACCGTAAGCTGCTGAACGCATTCTACATGCAGCCGGATATGGAGCTTGACCTCAAAAACATTAAATACATTGCTGATTATGCCTTAAATGGATGCCTTGCGTCAGCAGCAATAAACTGTGATTCACTCAATGACGCAGCTCCGAAGGCTTTCTCTGGCGCGTTTATGTTTGATACGGGAGATGACGGGCTCAGTGTAATCAATGACGCGGTGCTTAAAGTGGAGCCTGACGCAAAATCAGTACGGCTTTCAAAACGCATCAGACGTATAGCAAATTCAGCAAACTTTAAGAATGTTAAGTCGTTACATGTTGAATCAATCAATATTTTGAATCAGATATTCAGCCGGAACAATATTTCGGGGATTACAGACTTATTTGTTGAAGAGACCGGCGCCATTGATATCCGTAAGCTGCATCGAATGTTAACGTCACGCGGATTTGATAGCCTTGGGAATATACATGTAGAAAACAAATATTACACATCTATTGACGGCATTATTTATTCACGTGACAGGCAGACACTCGTTTTGGCTTCAAGCGGACGTAACGGTGTTGTCAATATACCGGAAGGGACGAAAATAATCGCAAATGGAGCGTTTATGAACAGCAATATATGCGAAGTTAATTGCCCTGATTCATTAGAGTATATTAAGGATAATGCATTTTATGCATGTTCATTTCTTAAGAAAATCAACTTCGGCAAAGGACTGAAACAGGTTGGGGATAGTTTCAGGAATGCTTCCGGGACATTTGCCTACTGCTATCTGTTAAATGATGTCGTTATACCTTCGTCGGTTGAAGAAATTGGCAATTTTGTCTTTTTCCATTGCGATGAATTAAGCAACGTGACATTTAATGAAGGGATTCGCGGCATAGGCCTCAGTGCTTTCTCATTTTGTCCGAAGTTTACAGATGTGGTGCTTCCAGCGTCACTGATTGATGCCGGGCTTGAGAGCTTTCAGGGAGCACTGAATGTAACTGTCAGGGATGGAGGCCGGATTTGTAATCTTCCGTCTGCAGTCATGATGCTACCTGGATTTAACAGCCAGGAAGATGCTATGAACAAGGAAAGTATTATTGTAGATGTCAATATTGAAGGCAAAGGGCATGTGTACCTGCCAAAATATACATCAAGCGAAAAGATAACATACACTAATGATTTCTTTAATAATAATTGGTATGATAAAGAATTTTCAGAAAGTGTATATGAGCAGGCATATTCTTCCCGTTCAAAACAGATACTGGCAATCCATATTTATAAGAAGACAAAGAACAGCGATGTTGGAGCATATCTCCGCCGTGCAGGCAAGACTATCGTGAAGAGAATGATTGATGAGGGCGATGAAGCTGGAGCTGTTGAGTTCTTACAGTTCGGTCTGATGACAACTGCAGCATTGAAAGCAATTCTCAAAAATGCTGAAGCTAAGGGTGCGGCAGCCATATCATCTTATATTTTGATAGAATTAAACAGCAAGAAACAGCCTACTTTCAGGTTGTAATGCTATACCTTTACATTTTCTCACGATACCCGCCAATATATTTTTGCATTACAAAAGCAGGTCTTTAAAGACCTGCTTCTTTTTTCTCTCTTTTCTCTTTTTTTCTGGCTTCTTTTTCAGCTGTCTTTTCAGCTTTTCTTTTTTCTCTTTCTTCAGCCTTTTTCTTAATACTTTCTGCCACTTCCGGCGTGAATTCGTTTCTCTTTGCCAGGATAACGACAAATAGCGGGTACAGGGCAAATAGCCCTATTGACCATAAAGCATTGGAAAATCCGGTCTTGCCAAAGCTTGTCGCTATATGCGTCATAATTGCAATATCAAGAAACAGCACGATAAGTGTTGCTACCATATACAACACACTGATGCTTGCTGATTTCTCGCTTGCAAATCTTGTCACAACCTGCATGACAAAATTGACTACGATGTATAATGCAAACATTTTTGTATTCCAGAATGTATCGTAAATAATATAATCGTTAACAAACGGCACAAAACTAAGCCATTTCTTTTTGCTTTCTTTTCCAAATATCTTTCCGAATAATACGACATTTGCAAAGCATGTAAGCAATGTAAACACTAAGATAAATAAGGACAAAATCACAAGGATTTTTGCAACAGCGCCAGAGAGTTCATTGACATCTGCTGTCATGATTATCACCTCCTAAAAAAGGCTGGCAAAAGCCAGCCAAAGTAAACCAACCTTATTCTTCTTCGCCGTCAAAGTCAAACTTAAACCTGATGCCAAAGGTTTTCGGCATATGCTCAGCACGCATGATTGATACACCTGTATCCATGTAATCGCGCAGCAGCTCATATGCGTTGTCATCTCCGATTTCTTTCTTCAGCTCTGCATAACCGTATTTCAGGATATTCATCAGCTTTGTTCTGGTTCCAATCTTGTAGTGGTCAAGGAATAAAGCGATAACAGACATGTATTCTTTCTGCTCTAACGCTCTGGACGGTTCGCCGTTGTCATCATACTGTACACAGATTACATTGTAGTTGCCTTCTTCAAAGCTGATAAGCCAGAAGTTTGTCTTTTTTCCGTTTTCCGGCGCTGTTGCGTTTACGACAATATCTTTTCCGTCGCCACCTCTTAATGTAATGTTATATTTTCCAGGCGCAGTTTTTTCAAGGCTGCTGTCAGGTACTTTGGCTGCATGGAAACCATACTCGTTTCTTCCGTCGATAATAGTCATGCATGCGTCTGTTAATAAGTTCTCGGATAAAATAATATCAAGCATCTGCTCAGGTGTTTTATAAGCCATAATAGGTCTCCTTTTCTATGTAATATTTTATTTTGCGGCTGCCGGCATCAGTTAATTCCTGTTGAACCGAAAGCGCCGCGTGATTCTTCATTTAAATGTTCTACTTCTTCAATATCAAGCTCAGGCATCTTTTCCATAATCCTGAACTGGCAGATTCTATCGCCTTTTTTGATTTCTGTGTCTCTTGTTGCATAGACAGCCATCATCCACTGGTCGTTATCACCACTGTATGAATTATCTACAACCCCGACGCTGTTTGTCTGCAGGATTCCCCAGTTCTTAAATGTACTGGAGCGCGGGGCGATATGTGCTTCATAGCCATCAGGCAGAATCATTCCAACGCCAAGCGGGATGAAAGCAGTCTGACCTGCTGCCAGATGGATATCAACTGCACTTCGCAGGTCAATCCAATCTCCTTTACTGATTTTATTTAATTTTTCAAGGTTTTTGTAAAAGTATTTAATCTTAATTTTTAATGCCATTTTTTCCTCCTGATTTTTTTGTATTTTTGCTTGCATATTTAATATGCAGGATTTTTGTAAAAAGGTACGCTTTTTTGAGAATATTTTTTATATTTTTTTTAGCACTGCACGTTTATATACAATGTACGGCATACTCAGATACCAGAAGCGCAGATGATATCTTTTTTTAGCTTCCGATATTTCCTTTTTTCTGTCGTCGCTTAGGTATTTGTAATATTTTTTGCCAACAGACAGAATTTCACGGTGAAAGCGCTTAAACAGTCTTTTTCTAAGTGTACGGCTTGACGCCGAAGGTGAAGTGTAATGCAGAGCCCAGACGCTTAACTCTTTAACACGCATATTCTGCAGCATATAATTAAACAGCTTTGTTTTTTCGCGCCCACCGAGCAGTCCGTTAACATAGTCTTCAATATTTCTGAAACAGGCAATCACATCAAGGTCTTTATTTGAAGCCCGGCTCTTTACCAGTACGTCAGAAACCCTGTATTTTATAAGTGCTGTATTTGATACGTATACCGTAGAGCAGAAATACAGGTATTTGAGGAAGAATGTCACATCAGAATATTTGTTCAACCCGTCAAACTGCAGCTTATTGGTGAATATGATATCTGATTTATACAGCTTCGTTCCTGTAATTCCGTCAATGTTATCCCCAAGCGTCATCAGGTCTTTTATTTTGTATGTTGTATCGTATCTGCCATCATGCATCTTGGTATATATGCGCGGTGCTTCAGTCAGTTCGGAGCCATTTTCTGCAATTTTTATCACATCCCCGACAACCATATCAACGTCCTCAAATTCCATACATTTTACCAGCTGTTCAAGGTAATCGGGCATCATCACATCATCGCCATCAAAAAACAATATGTACTGCCCTTTTGCCATCGGCATAGCCTTATTTCTGGCAGCAGGGATTCCGGATTGTTTTTCGTTTATTACAGTCACATTTGTGTTTATGAATTTATTAACCTGATATGTCTGCATAATGTTAAATGTTTCATCGGTAGACCCGTCGTCAACAAGAATTAGTTCATAATTTTTGTATGTCTGAGCCAGGATGGAATCAAGGGCTTCTTCAATATATTTTTCCATATTATGTGCTGCAATAATAATCGTTATCATCTTGTCACCTCCTTATCGCTGCTCTGATATCTGACACATACCACCATTTACCGGCTTTTATTTTTTTGTATTGTTTTATCATCTTTTTTTCTTCTTCAGTACTAAATAATGACGAATCAAAATCAATTTCTGTCAGCGATTCAAAAACCTTTTTTCTGATTTCTTTTGTATCGTATTCTGGTATCTTTTTTAATTCATCAAGTATATATATAAGCTCGTCTTTTTGTATTTCTGCTGCAAAGTTCTCCCTGCCGGCTTTTTTGTAACCATCAAGAATCATCTCAAAAGGTGTTTTTGATGTAATTACATCACTGTACTTCTTGGAATTACTGTCACTGTATATATGCCGCAGCAATATTTTATCAGAGATTGTAGCTACCACTTTACAATACCCAAGGCACTGATGATAAAAAATGAAATCGGAGCTTATGCATGTATTTTGAAACCTGACTCCGCAATGTGAAATCATTTCAGTATTCCATAATTTATTGCCCTCAATGCATTGAAAATGTACACAATTTATCACATCTTCATCTCTAAATACATGGTTATACATAGCACCTGATGTAAAAATTGCGTTATTTTTCTTTTCTTTTTTGTCGTTTTCATATATGCATTTGAAATTTCCAATTACCAAATCAGCCTTACTTTGTTTTGCTATATATGTCATACGTTTCAGGGCGTTTGGTTCCAGCTCGTCATCACTGTTTAAAAACATAATATAATTTCCTGATGCCTGATAAATCCCGGTGTTTTTGGCGCTTGCTGCTCCGCCCTTTTTTAACGTCCCGATAAACCTGATGCGTTCGTCTTCCTCTTCAAGAGACAACGCAATTTCTGATGTTCTGTCTGCTGATGCGTCATCAACAATAAGGATTTCAAAGTCTTCATACGTTTGATTTAAAATCGAGTATACGCATTTTTTTAAATTTTTTTCTGCATTATTTGTGTATATTACAACCGTTACCATTATTTTCTCTCCTTCTGCGATATTTCGCATATATCCAATATGCCGGATTTTTGCAGAAACATATTATTTTTGCGAAAAAAATACGCCGCATCCTGCGGCGTGAAGATTACTTTTCAGGAATATCCATATATATAATATTTTTATTCAATTCATCTTTGTATAATCCAATGTCGTTTTCAACTGCGACTGAAACTTTTTCTTTCATATCCTTATCAGAAATTTTATCAACCTCTTTTCTTAACGCAGTTAGGAATCTTTCGCTTCCCTCCATGTCCTTCGTGGTCACGGTGAAGTCTGCAAAAGCCATAAGGTTTTTGCCTGGTTCAAGGTATGGGTTTTGCTTCGTAATGCTGTTTTCGTACTGCTTTACAAGTACCCTGCATTGCTCGTCAATCTGTTTATTGTCTCTGAGATGTTCAGAGGCCTCCAATTTCAAGCCATACTTACGGGCTTCTTCCGACAGGTATATCAGCTGTGTTTTTTCAGCTTTGAATATATGGTTTGCAACATCAGAAAGGAATTTTTCCTGGTCAGGCGGGTCCATCTTGCATGAGATATCAACATCCATCGTATCTGACAGGTCTTGCCTGAATTCATTAAATTCATTTTTCTTTCCAGTAAGGCGGTCTGAAATGTTTACTTTTGATGCAGCATTTAAAAGTGAGCTGACGCGGAGCTTTCTTCCACGGTCTTCGCTAAACTTCTTGAATACTGTATTGCCGGATTTAGCTGCTTCTGCATTAAAGGCATCTATCATTGTATCGCTGGCGTGTGTAGTAAATGAGGCTATTGCGGCTTCCTGCACCCATCTTATCTGCTTATTGTCAAGACGCTGGTACTTATCAGAAATTTCTGATATCTGCGTCATCATTTTTCCTATTACCGGAGCATATTTCTTTTGGTCTTTCATGTCTTTGATTGCATCCATTGCCATTCCTCTGGCTTCTTTCATCGCCTCCCCAAGTTCAATTCTCTGTTCCCGCTTGTTTGCCATTGCTGCATTATCGGACTTCATAGTAGCTTTCTCAGGCGTTTTCTGCGCTTCTTTTTGGAGTGTTTCAATCTGGCGGGTCATTGAATCATTTGCCGACTCTATATATCTCGCAAACTGCTTTCGTGTGAGATGTGGGTTTTCTGTCCTGAATTTCGTCATTCTATTTTGTAATTCTTTTGTTAGGTCTTCTTTTGTTCCGGCCGGCATGTCATTTGCGATATCAGTACCAATTTTTTCGGTCATTTTTGTAAGCTGTTCATGTTCCTCCGGCGTAAGCTGCATTTCCTGATGTTTCACAATGTCATCCCAGCGACATCCTTTTTCAATGTTTTCCTGAATTTTGTCTTTATAGTTGTCAAATTCGTAATTGATAACAAAACCTGTCAGTACCTGTTTTGTCTCAAATGAAATGTTTGGGTCGGCAATCGCATCCTGCAGTCCGCTTGCAAATGCCTCATATAATTCATCCTGCTTCAGTTTGTCCTGTGTCTGTATGTAAGAGACACTTTTGACGAATAGCTCTTCTGCTGTATCCTTATTCAGCCTTCCAATATCCATCATAACTGCAAGGTTCTTGCCGTTTTCTTTATAAGCCTCTTTTACGACACCGTAGAATGGTGACATGTCAGGCTTTCCGGGTTCCTGTTGTTTGCTGCCGGTATCAGCTGTCTTGCTTTCATCATGACTCTCGCCATGGTCTGCGTCTTTTGTATTATTTTCGTCCTTAGTACTTCCGGCATCTTTGCCTGTCTGGTTCTCTGCTTTAGATTCTGATTTTTTTGCCTCTTCTTTTTGGTCTTTATATTTAGAACCTGAATAATAATCAATCATATCCGCCATGAAATCGCAGACCTTTGAAATGTAAGCTTGTATATTTATATATCCGATAATAAGCCTGTTCAATCCTTTTGAATCGCATTTATCGTTGGGGATTTCCTTGTTTGCCTTAATATCCCTCCACTCTTCCTTGAAATTTTTAAGTTTTTTAGAAAACATAGTCTGAGCGTCAAATTTTTGCCATGATTTGTCTTTTTCGTGTTCTGACAGCTGAATTCTTCTGGTCTCAAATTTGTTTATATTGCTGCTCTTGTTGTTCAGCTGCACTGCTTTATCAAGCGTTTTTCTGCCTTCAAAGTCAAGGCTTCTGTCAAGGATGTCTATAGTTGCCTGGAAGTCATCGCCTTTTGTCTTCCTGGCCTGCTCAATAACAGAGTATTTAAACTTATTCTGGGCTTGCTCTTTTATCATAGCTGCCTCTTCTTTTGATAATCCGTCAGTGTTAACCTCAAGGATTTTTGAAAGGCTTTCTGCCTGCTTTTCAGCTTTGTCAAAGTTTGATATGCGAAGCCTGAAATTATTATCTTCACTGTAATGTTTGGTGACGTCAACGAAAGCTTCCTTTATCTTGATATCCCTGTCTGTTTCAAATCCCTGTTCTTCTATTTTTGCATTAAGTGTTCTGCTTATCTCATCAACGATGTCCTGTTTATGTACATCTCCAACGCTTGACATTATGTTGGCGAACTGAGACCGCATAAAGTTATCCATAATACGGTTCTGCTGTCCATACTGCTCTCCCTGGCCGGTAAATAATGCGATTGACTTATCTACGGCCGGCTGGTATGACTTTTTAATTTCTGCATGTGATTTAAGTGGCTGGTCAGGATGTTCCTTATTATACATATCTATAATTTTATCAAACTTCTCTGCTCCGAAGTTTGACAGGTTTTTATACATTTCATCAACCGTTACCTGACGCACGGAAGCGTCAATAAAAGTATTGTCAACATAGTCAGAAAATTCTTTTGCAATTGACTTAACGCCTTTGTATCTTTCGTTATCCATCTTCTTGACTAAATCAATTTCATTTTCAAGTAGCATAGTATTTATCCTCCTTATTTTACATTTTTCTATAAAATGCAGAATCAAGAAAAAAGCAAAAACCGGCAGATTTCTCTGCCGGTTTTTGCAATATATATCAGATGTTTTGTCTCAGCATGTCAATGCCTTCATTGTAACACTGT
>ERZ824598.2297-NODE-2297-length-20429-cov-3.071120_pt1 | contig 20429 bp, 20 predicted proteins | sample MGYA00519934_ERZ824598 | MGnify/ENA primary metagenome ERZ824598 (study PRJEB31778, sample SAMEA3449177) | human gut metagenome | biome: human gut; feature: human-associated habitat; material: faeces | place: United Kingdom | collected 2010/2012 ...
TATACAAATATCTTGGATAAAGATTCATTTGTTACTTTTCTTTTAGATAAAGCCCCCCAAACACTATTTAAATAAGTAATAGTATTTAATGAAATAACTTCATTTTTACTCGGTGCTACATTTATATCAAAGCCAACCATTTTTCCTAGTGATATATATAAGTATCTAATCTTTTCTATTTCTGACAAATTATTAGGCATATTATCTATAATAGAATTTAAAATACTTTCTCCCTCTTTAAACATATCATAATCTACATAAATAAATCCATTTTTATTATCAATACTATCAGAATAAGAATAATTAGCTCCATTTTCTAAAAAATAATTAATAATATCCATATTAACATTATTAATCGAAACATTAACATATTTAGTATCACTAGTTATTTTTTTTATATCTTCTTTATCATGTATATTTAATATTTTACTCATATCATCACCATAATAATTATACTATATATATACAAAAAAGAAAAGTAAATAAACCATTAGTTTACTCACTTTCCTAAAATTCACCAGTAACCGCTGTAGAATCAGCACTAATTGTAGCTGCAAACGTTTTTCCAATAACATCACTTGTAACTTTTGCATTATCTAGCCAAATATATATATCAAAATTAGTATAAGTACTTGTACTAGTCAAATTATAAGAATCAAGTACTTTAACAGCTGTATTAGCACTAACACCATTAAAAGTACCAGTCTTAGTAGCAGTAGAACTACCATTTACATAAACTTCATATCTCAAAACATCACTAGTATTTAAACCAGCAATAGTAGTAGGAGTAATATAAATATTAAATTTTCCTGAAACACTACCAGTACTAAGTTTAGCTTTAACTATACCATGTAAGCCATCAGTTTTTGAAGTAGATGGTGACAAACTAGAAGCCGTAATATTTTGCACAATAGCATAATCAATACTAAATTTACCAGAACCAGTAGTTAAAGTTTTCTCGGTTCTAGTAAGTAAATAAGCATATGTAAAGCCTGCTATTAAAGCAATAAATAATAGTACTCCAACTATTGTACCTATTAATTGTACTTTATTTTTCATACCAATCTCCTACTTTCTATACATTGAATTAACTTTAATTAAACCAGAAAAAGATTTATTCATCAAATTATTTTGATTTTCACCTGTTTCTTGAAGCCATAACCTCAATGTACAAGTATATGATTTAGAAGCCGAAAAAGTATTATCGGAAGTACTAAGAGTACCAATCATAACATCACTAGATGTAAAATCCATACCAGTTCCACTCTTAAGAGTAGTAGTACTACTTCCATCATTACATCTTAAATCATATTTAAAATCATCAGTCTTTAAATATTCATCTATCATCAAATTAGTAATACTAACATTAATAGCAACTTCAAAACCGCTAAGAGCCTCACTATCGGGTACTAATGTAAAAACAGATTTATTAGCATAACTATCAACATCAGAAGAACTAATTGGAACACCAGTTCTCATATTAATATATTCACTTTGAGCAAAAATAACTGCTACATTCGGATCAAAACTGCCGGTAGTAATATTAACGGATGTACCATCAGATAACGTATAATAAGCATAAGAACCGCCTAACATACATGCAAAAACAATAGATGTAGCAATAGTTAAAACAAAAATCATTTTCTTAAAATTCATTTTATATCACTCCTATCTATTATTTTTCTATTATTATAATATCATATTTTGTGATTATTATCAATATTATTTTTTACATTTCTAAATTGTGATAAACAGATTGTACATCATCTAAGTCAGTTAAAGCCTCTATTAAATTATTAACCTTTTCTTCAGTTTCTTCATCCAAACTAATATAATTGTTTGGAACAAAAGTCACTTCACTAACTAAGAAGTCATTATATCCATTTTTTTCAAGTGCATCTTTAACTTCAATAAATTTACTTGGATCAGTATATATTACAAAACTATCATCATCAGATATAAAATCAAGAATGTCAAGCTCTAATATATCTTCCATCAATTTATCTTCATCATATATTTTATCTAAAACAATAACACCTTTTCTTTCAAAAAGATAACTAACAGAACCATCCGTTCCTAAATTACCTCCCCTTTTAGTTAAAGTACTTCTCACAAAACCTGCTGTTCTATTTTTGTTATCAGTTAAACAATCTATCATAATAGCAATGCCACCAGGTCCATATCCTTCATATCTTATATGTTCATAATTTTCTCCAACACCTTGATTTTTAGCTTTATTAATAGCAGATTCAATATTAGTTTTAGGCATATTTTCAGCTTTAGCTTTTTCAACTACCATTCTAAGTGATGGATTATTTTCTGGATTTGGATCACCACTTTTAGCAGCTACATAAAGTTCTTTAGCAATCTTTTGAAAGACTTTACTTCTCTCACTATCAATTGCCCCTTTTTTTCTTTTAATCGTAGACCATTTACTATGTCCTGACATAATTATTCTCCTCCTTACATATTACCTATTTATAATACCCTTTTTTTTATTATCTTGTCAAGTATATTTATACACTATTTTATATAACTTATTAATGCAGGGCCTAATATTATTAATAATATTAATGGTATAAAAAAGAATACAGATATAATACTAATTTTTGTTGGTACTTTTGAAATAGTAGCCTTAACTTCCATTTTTCTTTTTTCTCTTAAATAATCAACTTGGTTATACATAGTATCAATAATACTACTACCATAAATATTAGCCTGTGTTAAAGCAAGAACTATGTTATTTATACTATCAGAAGGTATCCTATCTTGCATATCAGTTAAACTCTCAGTTAAACTTTTACCAAATTTAGTTTCTCTCAATGCTTCCCTAAACTCTAACGATAAATCATTATCTACACTATTAATAGTAATAGAAATTGCTTCATTTAAATTTCTACCAGTTTGAAGAGATAATGTCAAAACTTCAAAAAAGTAAATAGCCTCAATATTAAGTTTCTTTCTTCTTTTACTTATCTTATTCTCTAGTATTACTTTTTCAAATAAAACATAATAAAGTAAGGCAATTATAATAGAAAATATATAACCATACTTATAATTTATTAATATAAATAGAAAAATAAATATAGCTCCAAATAATCTAACATTCAATAATGTAATAGCATTATATTTAGAATTAACTCCCAACAAATTAATTTTTTTATTAATTTTATCAATTTGTTTCTTACTATATATAGTTTTTGATTTATTATTTACTTTCATATTAATAATCACTCCTTCTATATATCAATTCTAGTAATTCTCTTAAGTAATAAAATATATATTATAAACATCAAAACTATTATTCCAATTATCATATATCCTAATGTCGAAGAAAATAATGGAGCAAAATAGGAAGGATTTAATATATATATTATCAAAGTAAATACAATCGGTATTATAAACAAAACTTTCACTATCATATTAGGACTAGCAGAAATATTCTTAAGTTCCTCATTTAACTTTTTCTTATCAAATAAAGTTCTCTCTATTGAAGAAAATACTTCAACAATATTTCCTCCAGTTTTATTTAATATAGTAAGAGAAGAAGATACATATACTGCCTCCTCCAAATTAACTCTTTTAGCAAATCTATCAAAAACAGTATCTATCGATAAACCATATTTCATATCTAAGTACATTTTTTTAAACTCATCACTTATTGGTTCTGGTAATTCCAAAGAAGCAATTTTTAATGCCTGTAATGTACTTTTACCAGATTTAAACGCATTATTCATAACAATAATAGATCTAAGTAACTCATTTTCAATTAATTTAGTTTGTCTTTTATAATAAAAATATAAAAATATATCTAGCAAATAATAACCTAAAATAGCATCTAATAATAACATCAACATATTAATACCCGTAGTAAAAATGCTAGATATTACCGCTAATAAAACAAAAAGCAACATAATTATAAATTTATTAGTAATAAAGTCAATAGCCACAATATTATCACGATGTTTATATTTAATATACTTTTCATATCTTCTAGACTTTTTCTTAAAATAATTACTCTTTAACACTATTTTTCTACTTTTTTGAATAAAAGATAAATATAATTTAATAATTTTATCACTTAAAGGAACACTATTATCTTTTAAAGGTTCCAATGAATAAAAAGAAATTCTTTTTTCTTTTTTTTCAGAAATAACTTGTCTTATAGCAATAATGATAATTATAAATACTATTATAATTATTAAAATTTGAATTATCTTATCTATATTCATAATTACCAACTCCTTTTATTCAAATATATCTTTTATACCAGTTAATCCTTTTTTTAACATCTTATCATATACAATTGGTTTTCTTTTATACATTCCAAATTCCCCAACAACATTACCATCTTCTGATAATCCTTTTTGCTTATATGTAAAAATATCTTTTACTACAATATCACCATCTTTAATACCTGCAAGTTCACTTATTGAAGTAATTTTTCTTTTACCATCAGACAATCTATCTATTTGAATAATAATATCAATAGCATTTTCAATATATCCTCTAACAGCAGATACTGGTATTTCCATTTCATTCATCAATATCATCGTCTCTAATCTATTCAAAGCATCAACTGGGTTATTAGCATGTAATGTAGTAAGTGACCCTTCATGTCCAGTATTCATAGCCTGCATCATATCAAAAGCCTCTTTACCTCTAACCTCTCCTACTATTATTCTATCAGGACGCATTCTTAAAGAATTTCTAACCAAGTCACGTATAGTAACCTCTCCTTCACCTTCATAATTAGTAAGTCTGGTCTCCAAAGCAATAACATGCTTTTGATGTAATTTTAGTTCAGCAGCATCTTCTATGGTAATTATTCTTTCATCATTACCTAAAAAGCCAGACAAAATATTAAGTAAAGTTGTTTTTCCTGTACCAGTACCACCAGATATTATAATATTAAGTTTTGCTTCAACAGCAGCCTCGAGAAATCTCGCCATATTTACAGTTAAACTTCCACCTCTTAAAAGATCATCAATAGATTCAAGCTTTTTATTAAATTTTCTTATTGTAAGAACAGGTCCTTTTAAACTAAGTGGCGGTATTACAGCATTTAATCTCGAGCCATCTCTAAGTCTTGCATCAACCATCGGATTAGCAGAATCAATAGTTCTACCAAGAGGCTGAACAATTCTCTGAATAGTTCTAATAATATGCTTATCATTAATAAATGAAACAGTTTCATCTTTAACTATTTTACCATCTATTTCAACATATATATCACTAGGTCCATTAACCATAATTTCCGTAATAGCAGTATCCTCAAGTAAAGGTGTAATTGGTCCATAACCAGTTATTTCATTTTGAATCAAATTAAACACATGATTTCTCTCTAAATTACTTAAATCATATCCTAACAAAGACTCATCAATCTCATTATTGATATAATCTTCTGGTAAAGTATCTTCAGGTATATTTTCTTCAATCAAATTCTGAACAATCTTTACTCTTATTTCTTCAAGTAATCCCTTATCACCAAAAACTTCATAGTCTTTAACATTTTCGTTAGAGGCAACTACCTTTGGCTTTATTTCAAAAGCCTCAGTTAAACTTTTCTTACTCATCTTTTGCCTCCTTGTAACGCTTCTCTTCAATCAAATCAAGAGCCATTTTTTTCATATTATTAACATCTTTAGCATGAAAAACATTTATACTATTATTAAGCGTTAAAATTTCACCAGCCATAGTATATTTATCAATGTTTTTAATGTAATAATTTTTAGATACAGTATAATCAATATTTCCTTTTATAATTGTTCTTATATCATATAAACTCAAATAATCCTTACCAGTATCCCTTGAATTATTTAATAATATCAAATAATTCTTTTTATCAGTATCCTTAAATATACTAATTAAACTCTTCATATTCTTTAAATCAACAACGTCATTAGTAATAATAAACAATGACATAAAAGAATAATCAAGTGCAGTTAAATTAATTTCATTTAATACATGTGATGTATCAACAAGTACAACATCATAGTTCTTTTTTGCCAAATCAAAAATAAGAGGAATATATCTGCTTTCTATTTTATTAGCCATACGTGGGTCACGAGGAGCCACTAACACATCAATATTTCCATTATATGAAGTTACATATTTAGATAATTCAGTAAATCTATTATTAGCAAGACTATCAATCATCATATAAATATCCTTAGTATTCTTTACATTTAAACTAACAGCAATTCCACCTGAATATAAATCTAAATCAATTATTAAAACCTTTTTACCAAGTTCACAATAAATACCTGCTAAATTAAGCGTCATTGTTGTTTTACCAACACCACCTTTTACAGATGATATAGTTATAACTTTACCTGCCATAATCACACAATCCTCTCTATTTCCTTTTTATCATCAATTAACTTGCCTTTATAATTACAATTTATCGTAGTCAACTCAAAATGAAACATCTTACCAATAATTCCTTTTACTTTTTTAGAAGCTTTAACAATAATCTCATTATCATTAACAATAACATCAATATAGTTTAATCCATCATCGTTACTTATAATCATATCATTTAATTCTTCTTTAGTAATATCATTAATATTATCTAATCCATAATCAATAGCAATCCATATAGTATTAGATAACCTATCCTTTTCATAAATAGCATTAGCAACATCATAAATTAAAGTAATAATAAGTAAAAAAATAGGTATAATCAAAACAAACATTACTAAACTTTGTCCTTTATTATTTAAATTAAACATTAGGTATTTTCCTTTCAACTTTTACCTCATAAGGATTACCAAGTATTCTGTTTAACCCAGGCGTTAATATATCGATTTTATCACTAATTACTACATTTTTATATTTATCATCACTACTTATTTCTATATCAATATCAGCATATTCACTTTTAATTTCTTCTAATGGAATATCTTTATTTAACATATTAACAACATCAACACTAATATTTTCTAACTCATTTTTTTTATTAAATATCATTCCAAAATCTACTATTGAGAATAATATCATAATAAATATAGGTAAAATAAGAACAAATTCTACTAATGCTTGGCCCTTTCTATTCATATTGTTACTCACTCTCCCTATTTTCTATTTAATTATACCAAATAATAAGAAAAAAAGAAAGATTTTTTTATCTTTCTTTAATTTTTCTTATTTGTTTTCTTATTATCTATTTTTTGTTCCTTTTTTATTTCTACAGTTGCAACTTCTTGTTCATCTTTTTTAAAGATAAGATATAACAATCCAAGAACTACTAATATTATCAATATTATTATTACTACTTTTTCAGCGGTGTTACTATTTCCTTCTATCTCTGTTAACGCTTCTTTCTTTTCTGATTCTTTATTGGCAGTTATTTTATATTCTCTTGTACTTCCATCTTCTGCTGTTACAGTGATAGTTACAGTATTATTACCTTTTTTGAATTTTTCATTTCCTGTTATTTCTACTCTGGCTCTACTATCTTCTGGAATTGCTTTTATATCAAGAGATGTAACATCACTTTTAACAGTTATTTTATATTCATTAGTTTCTTTATTAAATGTTATTTCATAACCATCTATTTCTAATGATTTTAAATAATTGTTTGACGAATAATAATATGTGACAGGTGTAGCAACATTTTCAGGTTTTGCTTCTTTAATTATATATACTGTGTATACTTTTATAGTACCATCTTCTGCTACTACTGTTATGTTAGCTGTTGTTTTATCATCAGTTAACTTATATTCAATTAATCCATCTACAGTACTAGTTATATCTTCAAGACTTCCTGATAAAATTACACTTTCAGTATCATATGGAACAGTTAATGTATATACTGTTACATCTTTATCAAAGGCAATATCAAAAGTTCCAACACTAGCTTTTAATGAACTTAGATTATTATTACTACTAATTTTTCTTATAACATTAACTTCAGTTGTTAAATTTTCAAATTCTTCAATATTTTCATTTTTTGCAATGCTTCCACTTAATGTAATCGAATCTTTTCCTTCTTTAATAGCTGTGAATTCTAATGTCAATAATACTTCTTCATTTTTTAAATCTGTTCCTGCTGCGACTAAATTATTATCTTTAAATGTACCTATTAAATTTGAATTATATGTAACATTTGTTAATTTTAGATTATTACCTGTAGTAACTAAAGCATTAATACCATTTATGTAATCACTAGCATTTTCTGATTTTACTAATACATTTAATTTAAAGGTATCACCAACATATATTTCTTTTGGTAATCCACCATATACTAGGCCTAAATTAATATTTACATCCCCACTAGTAGCAGGATTAAGTTCAGTATTTAACTTCATAATATCGTCAAAAGTTAATAGTCCTTCTTCGTCATCTTCACCTTTAACAACATCCATAGATAATACTTTATTTCCTTCTAAATAATCATTCATAGTAACTTTCATATCGTCACTATCAAAATTATTATCACTAGTATTATCACCAGTTACTACTACTGTATAAGTAACTTCAGTACCTCTAGTAAATACCACTCTATAATTATTTTTTAACTGACTATTTAACACTTCCTCATTAGTTAAATCTAATAACGTATTATTTTCATCATAGATAGATAATTCAATATCAGTATTAACTAAACTATCTACTATTTCTTTAATAGAAGTAACACTATCAGAATTATTATAGCCTATAGCCTCTTCGTATAAATAACCATTATTAAGACTTAAACCAGTTAATTCAGATAATGCCTCATCATTATTTTTATCATAGTTAATACTTGCATCATATGTATAATCTATAGTATTAATTACTACATCATTATTATCTAATTCTTCAATAGTAATTATATCGTTTGTATTATATAATCCACCAAGTGAAGAAGTAGTATTAATCTTAGACCCATCAAATGTACTCTGAGCTATATCTTCACCAGTCATTAACATTTCATTTTCACCAATTGTAACTTTATAATTACTATCAGGAGATAAATTGCCAGGTACTATCATTAAATTTTGCGTATATTCTTTTTCTTCATTTACTGTGTATTCTCCAGTTGACACTATACCTAAAGTCTCATTAGTAGGTTCAACTTCTCCATTATTTAAAGTACCAACTAATCCACTTTTAACAGTATTAACTACATATGGAATACTTTCTTCATAGATAACCGCTGCATTATCTTTAACAGTTATTTTTAAATTATATACACCATTATAATAAGTTGATATAGGATCTAAATCACTGCTATTAACTTCATTATTTAATTCAGAACCAGTCTTAGTAACTACTACATCAGTACCATTTTCTATTGTACCATTTAAATATTCAAAACTTGATTCTAATTCTATTGTATATTCTTTTTCTTCGTCATAATCTTGCTTTTCACTCTTATATGTTAAAGTATATTTTTCAACATAACCTAACTCTTCATCAGTAACTGCTGCTAGTGATGCATCTAGTGGTTTAGAAGTAATTTCATCCGCTAAAACAGTAACCACTGAAGATAATTGTGAAAATATCATTGTAAGAACTAAAAATATTTTACTTATCTTTGTTATTTTCTTCATTTTTATCATTCCTTTCTTAATTTTATTATCTTGTAATTGTGTAATGAGTACCCCTGACTATTAAACACCTCCAATGATAATGATACTAGAGACTTACCTCTTCTATCATTTTCACAATAATTATAGCACATAAAACGACTTTTTTCTTATACTTTACACTTTTTTTACATTTTTTTAGAAATTTCTTATTATTTTAATACTTTTTTCTCCTAATTATTACCAAATATGTGATATTTACATAACAATTGTTATTTTTTTCTTGACTTAAAATATGATTAATTATATAATATTATTGCTTAGCAGCGGATACTATTTTTTTGTAATGTGTCATTTATAAGTAACTATAGCTGCATAGCGAAAGTATGCTAAAGACACCCTATAAAAATGTAGTATACTTCTCTAAGAGAAGGAGGAAATGAAGATGGCTAGATATACAGGCCCAAATAACAAAAAAGCAAGAAGAGTATCATTCTCTATATTAGAAAATGGTAAAGATATTGCAAAAAGACCTTATGGTCCAGGACAACATGGTAAAGACAGAAAAAGAAAACCTTCTAACTATGCTATTCAGTTAAATGAAAAGCAAAAAGCTAGATTTATGTATGGTATTTCTGAAAAACAATTCAAAAAATTAGTTAATGACTCAGCTAAAATGAAAGGTGTTCATGGTGAAAACTTACTTATCTTATTAGAAAGTAGATTAGACAATATCGTTTATAGAATTGGTTTTGCTACTACTAGAAGAGGAGCAAGACAACTTGTTAACCATGGTCATATTACTGTTAATGGTAAGAAAGTAGATATTCCTTCATACAGAGTTAAACCTGGTGATGTAATCGCTATTAAAGAAAATTCAAGTGATCACAAAGGAATCGAAATAGCACTTGCTAATAAAGTAAAAAGACCTGATTTCATTAACTATGATGAATCTAAGAGAATTGGTACTTATGTTAGATATCCTAAAAGAAGCGAATTAAACGCAGATATCAATGAATCATTAATCGTTGAATTCTATAGTAGAGTATAATTATTACTCTACTTTTTCTATATAATAAAAGATGTAACTTTTTTAGTTACATTTTTTGTACAAAATAAAAATCCTTATAACTAAGGATTTATTTCTTTCATCTGGTGGCTCCAGCGGGAATTGAACCAGCGACACAAGGATTTTCAGTCCTCTGCTCTACCGACTGAGCTATGAAGCCAAAATAAATGGCGGTTCCGACGGGAGTTGAACCCGCGATCTTTTGCGTGACAGGCAAACGTGATAACCACTACACCACGGAACCATGGTTGCGGGAGCTGGATTTGAACCAACGACCTTTGGGTTATGAGCCCAACGAGCTACCGAGCTGCTCCATCCCGCGATAAAATTAATAAACAAATATGGCGGAGGAAAAGGGATTCGAACCCCTGCGCCACTTTCGCGACCTCCTGGTTTTCAAGACCAGTCCCTTCAACCAGACTTGGGTATTCCTCCAATAAATTGGTGCCTGAGGTCGGACTTGAACCGACACGAGGGTTAAATCTCGCAGGATTTTAAGTCCTGTGCGTCTACCTATTCCGCCACTCAGGCATTCATGTCTTTTTGCTGTTGACTTCTTAATTATATAACATTTTTTTTAGTTTGACAACCTTTTTTTGCAATTTTTATTAAAAACATGCAAAAATATTGAATTTTTTTGTTTTTTAGTATATAATATCATTGTATCTCGAAAAGATGCGCCCATAGCTCAACTGGATAGAGCGTTTGGCTACGGACCAAAAGGCTGTGGGTTCGACTCCTACTGGGCGCACCAAATTGATATTAAACTCGAATTTTTTCGAGATAATACTAAACTACTATCAAATAAAATTGAAAGTAGTTTTATTTTAAAGGATTAATAATACACTCGCGAATTAGACATATCAATCAGCTAGTTTACTAGTTTAATTTATTAGAAAGGAAAACATATGAATAAAATAACTAAAGATAATTTAAATGAATTTATAAAATATTATTATGAATTTCATGATAGTTATATTACAAATGTTAATTATGATATTTGTAAATCGGAAATAGAACTTTTAATTAATGTTTGTTGGTCTGGGGAACCAATACTAAAAGATGATAATGCTTATCAAACTAATAAAACAAAAATGAGAATGATTTTAAATAATGTTGAAAAATGCAATAATAAAGAAATGTTTTCGTGGGATTATATAAACAAAGTATTTATAAAGTATATTAAATTAGACAATAAAGAATTTATATGTTTTGCAAGCGATGAACAAGATCCTGTGATATATATTGTTTGTGAAAGTATAAAATATGAAGAAATAAAAGATAATTAGTAATTGTTTTACTTTTTCCTTAAAGTGCATTTTAATAATTAATAGGATTAACTATCCTATTTTTATTTTATGCTTTTTTATAATAAATAAAACTTAATTTGTAAGACAATATGGCTTACAAATTCTTTTTGAAGACAAATGGCTTCAAAAATACTTACAAGACCTGAGGCTTGGAAGTAACAATAAGCCTACACCTTAATTATATTATTGAATAGAATATTTATGATTAAGGAGGTTTATATGAAAAGAACATTAGTTAGTATTATATTATTTTTAATTGTAATAGCTTCTGTTATAGTGGGCGCTGTTATGAAAAGAAATAATGATAATTCAAATCTTACTAAAGTAAAAGTAGCAGAAGTAGCTCATAGTATCTTCTATGCTCCTCAGTATGCTGCTATTAGTAATGGGTATTTTGAAGAAGAAGGATTAGATATAGAATTAATTCTAACACCAGGAGCAGATGCTGTTATGTCTTCAGTATTATCTGGAGATGTAAACATAGGTTTTTCTGGTACTGAAGCTACTATCTATGTCTATAATGGTGGTGAAGAGGATTATCCAGTAACATTTGCTGCTCTTACTAAAAGAGATGGTGCCTTTCTTGTATCCAGAGAAAAGATAGATAATTTTACATTAAATGATTTGAAAGGTAAATCTGTTATTGGTGGAAGAACTGGTGGTATGCCAGAAATGACATTTGAATGGGCTTTAAGAGAAAATGGTATTGATCCTAAAAAAGATTTAAATATTGATACATCAATAGCTTTTGCTGCTATGCAAGGTGCTTTTATTGGTGGAACTGGAGACTTTGTTACTCTATTTGAACCTAATGCTACTTCAGTAGAAAAGGAAGGTTTAGGTTATATTGTAGCTTATGTTGGTGAACTAGGAGGAGCTGTTCCTTATACTGCTTACAATGCTAAAAGAAGTTATATTGATAATAATCCTGATATTATTAAAGGTTTTTCTAGAGCTATAAATAAAGGATTAAAATTTGTATCTGATAATAATGCTGAAACAATAGCTAAAAGTATTATTAGTTTCTTTCCTGATACTGCATTAAATGATCTAATTACTATGATTGATAGATATAAGAAAGGTGATGCATATAGAGAGACTATTAGTATTAATGAAAAAGAATGGAAACATATTCAAGATATTATGATAGCAGCAGGGGAACTTGATGAATATGCTCCATATGATAAATTAATATATGGAAAATACTTCAATGAATTCGAATGATATATTAGTAATTGATAATTTATCAAAGATATATCATACTAATAATAGTGAAATAACCGCTATTAAAGATTTAAATTTAAATATTAAAGATGGTGAATTTGTAGCTATTGTTGGTCCTTCTGGTTGTGGTAAGACTACTCTACTCTCTATTTTGTGCGGATTAGAAAATAAATCTAGTGGCAATATATTATTCCCTAAAGGTAAAGCTAAAATGGGATATATGCTGCAAAATGATACTCTTTTCCCTTGGCTTAATATCTTAGATAATTCTTTGTTAGGTCTAAAAGTACAAAAAAAAATTACTAAAGAGAATAAAGATAAGGTAATATCTATGCTTAATACTTATGGTTTAAAGGACTTTATCTATAAATATCCTAGTAATTTATCCGGAGGTATGAAACAAAGGGCTGCTCTTATTAGAACTCTTGCTATTAATCCTGATATTCTATTACTAGACGAACCCTTTAGTGCTCTTGATTATCAAACAAGATTAGCGGTATCAGATGATGTATGGAAAATTATTAAGAATGAGAAAAAGACCACTATTATGATAACTCATGATGTAGCTGAGGCTATCTCTATGGCTGACCGTGTTATTGTTTTATCTGATAGACCTGCTAAAGTAAAAAAAATTTATACTATTGATATGGAAGATAAAGGTAATCCTACACATAATAGAAATTTAAAAGAATTTAGATTCTTCTATAATGATATATGGAAGGATATTGATATTCATGTATAGCAGAGAACACAAATTATATCTAAGGAAAAAGAAAATAAGAAAGATATTAGTTATATTTACTCAAATTTTATTAGCGGTACTTTTAATTTCTATATGGGAATTACTTGCTACATATAAAGTTATTAATACTTTTATTACTTCTTCTCCTAGCAGGGTTCTTAGTACTATTATATCGCTATATAATGATAATAATCTATTTAATAATATATGGACTACTATTTACGAGACTTTAATTAGTTTTAGTTTAGGAACTATAATTGGTATAATTACTGCTACTATATTATGGTACTTTAATTTTATCTATAAAGTATTAGATCCTTATCTTACTATTTTAAATAGTTTGCCTAAGATCGCTTTAGGTCCAATAATTATTATCTTCTTTGGGGCTAATATTAATTCTATTATTATAATGGCTTTACTTATATCTGTTATTGTTACTATTATAACTGTATATAATGGCTTTATATCTACTGATAAAAATAGAATTAATTTACTTAAATCTTTTTCTGCTACTAAAGGACAAATATTTAAGTATGTTATTTTACCTAGTAGTTACTCTACTATTATAAGTAGTCTTAAGATAAATATTAGTATGACTTTAATAGGAGTAATTATGGGAGAATTTCTTGTATCAAAAAGTGGTATTGGTTATTTAATAAATTATGGTTCTCAGGTATTTAATTTAAATTTGGTTATTTCAGGTATTATTATATTAATGATAGTCTCTTACCTTATGTATATAATAGTTAGTTATATAGAAAAAATACTAGTCAAAAATGATTAGTATTTTTTCTATACTTGCATATTATATAATAAGTAGATACTATTAAAATTTGACATTTTAGAGAAAATCTGATATAATCTAGTACATGTGATGGCACATTATTCTAGTCAATTTAACTTACTATGAAGGTGAACCTAAAAGCTCACTAAAGAGCATATCTGTGAAACTTCTGGTGTTTGCTTTATGCGCCCAGCTTAGGGTGGATGCTGGAAGGTAAGGTTTTTGGGCGGTCATAATGGCATATGATACTACCCCAATCTCCGTGGAGACCTATCTTTGTGTTTTTTGTGACAAGAACAGGAATACGAAATGGGCTTGAACCTACTATGTGGGGAAACTTACGAGTAGCGTAGCTTGTCTTGAGTGAATATAGGGAATAATTGATCAGTTAGATATAGCGTAGCTAACTTTATCTAATATTGCGATTTGAAACTATATTTGCAAAAAAGAATTAATAGTAAGATAATTGCTTGAGGAAATCTCCTAGAGTGACATTTCTATGGGATTACAGTATGTACTAAGTGGTAATCAAGTCATATATTTGGTGACAGTATATTATCTTCTTTAAAGGGTAACCACTAATTTGGTAACGAATTAGTAGAAGATAGGGAAATCCTACTTGACCTAAGACATAAAGTTAACTTTAGAAATTGCCATTTTATGAAGTAAGGCCTTCGGGCCTTTTTATTATATTGGAAAGGAAATTTATGAAAAAGAAAAAAAGAAATAATTGGCCTCTTATTGTAACTATACTTGCATTTACTATATCCCTACTCTTCTCTTTTATGTCAGAATCGGTTATGCCTAAAGTAGGTATTATTGTAGGTATAATGATATTAATATTATTTATTTTTATAGGTATTATTTTTGATATGATTGGAGTAGCAGTAACTTCTAGTAACGAAGAACCTCTTCATGCTATGAGTTCTAAAAAAATTAAAGGTGCTAAAAAAGCTGTATCTTTTAAAAAGAATGCTGATAAAGTATCTTCATTTTGTAACGATGTAATTGGTGACATATGTGGTATCATATCAGGTTCTGCTGGTGTATCAGTAGCTAAAGGACTAGCAAGTACATTTAATTTAAATATTTTTTATACTGGTCTAATTGTAACGGCCTTAATAGCGGCTTTAACTATTGGAGGTAAAGCTTTTTGTAAAAGAATAGCTATAGATAATAATCATAAAATTGTGTATATGACCGCTAAAGTTATATCTAAATTTGAGAAAAAAAGAAATAGATTATCTCTTCTTATATAATCTACTTCTTCTTTTTTTTAACTTATAATTAGTTGTAGTCAAATAATCAACCCTGTCTTTTAAATACTTAGTATCTTGTGCCATAATATCACAATATTGAACTTCATATAGCTTCTCTGCTAATACTGGATTTCTTTCAATAACATCATCATCAATAATACCATTACAATTCTTTATCAAATATAATATCTTATTAATAAAAGCTTCTTCATATCCAAGTCTCTTCAAAATAACATAAGCCATCTTAGTAGAAGCTCCCGAAACATTATAATAATGTCTAATAGGTCCTTCAATATAAGCAAAAGGTTTGCCTATATCATGAAGTAATAAAGCAAGTCTAACATCAAAATCAGTATAATCATTCTCTTCTGCTCTAAATAAAGATAACAAGGTATGATTCCATAAATCATGGTGATGTTGTGGTTGTTTTTGGTTAAATTCAACCATACATTTAATTTCTGGTATATAAAACGATAAAACATTAAAATTATTATTAATAGACATAACTAAATCATTCTGTTCTAATATTTCTTGCAAATCCATTATCTATCTCTCCTTCTAGTAGTAAACTAAACATTTTTCTTTTTTCTTAATCTTATACTTAACACCAGTTAAATATTTTTTATTCATATCGTTAGATAAAACTCCCATTGAACAAGCAAGTTGAATCTTATATAACTTTTCTGCTAATGAGAAATTCTCTTCTATTAAACTATCATCTATCTCTCTATTGCAATTTCTAACCAAAAAAGAAACCTCATCAACAAAATCATCATTATATTCACATCTCTTAAGTATATCAGTAGTAGCGGCAGAAGCAATCTCATTACTATTTTTATTCATATCATTCATAAGTACTATTCCTAAATTCTTAAATAATAGCGTCATTCTAACACTTAAATCATTAAAAGAATTATATAGAGAAAGTAAAGTTAAACTCCATAAATCTAATTTTTCTCTACCTCTTCTCTTATAATTAATAACATATTTTAATTCAGGTACTTCTTCTAATAACATATCAATATTTTGATTAATAGCTACAACTACATTATCAGCCGTTAAGATTTTTTCTAAAACCATAATATCCTCCCTTTCGTGGAAAAATATTATAACACATTTTATTTATTTTGGCTACTAATATTTAATAAAATACCCATACTACACATTGTTATTAATAGACTACTACCTCCATATGATAGAAAAGGAAGGGTTACTCCTGTTACTGGTATTAGTCCTACTACTACCATTAGATTAAGCATAGTCTGGAATGATAATCCAAAAGTAATACCAAAGGCTAGGTATTTACCAAATGAATCTTCACATTTCATAGCTATTTTAAATCCTGATATAATGATCATTAGAAATAAAGTTGTAACTAATAATACTCCCATAAAGCCAAATTCTTCACTTATTATTGAGAAGATAAAATCTGTTTGTGGTTCTGGTAAATAGAAGTGTTTTTGTATTGAGTTACCAAAGCCTAATCCTAGTAATCCTCCTGGTCCAATAGCATATAATGATTGTATTATTTGGAAACCACTACCTAATGGATCATTCCATGGGTTTAGAAATGATACTATTCTTTGCATTCTATATGGGGCTATTATGATAAGAGAGGCGACTCCTAATAAACCAAGTATTCCTATCTTAATAAAGAAATTCATTTTTACTCCACTTATAAATAATAATACTATTATAGTCATAACTATAACTACTCCTGTACCAAAGTCCGGTTCTAACATTATTAGACCAAATACTAATAAGAGTACTCCTAATATGGGTAATACTCCTTTTTTTATATTTTTTATTTCTTTTTGATTATTAGATAAATACTTAGAAGTAAATATTATTAATCCTAACTTAGTGAATTCTGATGGTTGAATACCAAGACTACCTATTCCGAACCAACTTCTACTTCCATTTCTTACTGTACCTATTCCTGGTATTAATACTAAGGATAATAATACTGTACATATTATAAATATTATATTAGATTTCTTTTTATACTCTAAATAAGATATTTTAGATATTATAAATAATATTATATAACCTACTATTAAGAATAGACCTTGTGATTTTATATATTTATATGGATCATTAAACTTATATTCTGACCATACATTGGAGGCTGAATATATCATTATTAATCCAAATATACTAAGTAATATTATTCCTATTAATAAAAATGTTCTTTCTTTTTTCAAGATATCACCTTATTATATATTATTAATAATACTTAATATTTATTCTATTCACTTTAAGTCTTATTGTCTTAAAGTGTTATTTCTAGCCATAGTCTAGAAATAATTAGTAAGATATCATATTCACAGTGAAGTACTTTCTAACTTAGATAATTCCAAATAAAAAGAAGATAAACTAGTATCTTTTTTTAAGTATTGGCTTCTACATATCATTATCTATATAGAAGGCAAAGAAAAAGACTATCATAGCAAGTGCTACAACGTAATCCATTACTTAAATCTCCAACCCCCTGAGAAGTAAAAAAGTTCTTTCACCATAGGAGTTACTTCTCTTCCTTGTGATAATCAGGAAATTTGATAGATGCATCTTATATATACAATTGTTTATGATAGAGACTATTATATAGGCTCTATCATACCATGAAAAACATAAACTTGTTTATGGTTGAAATGGCAAAAAGAAAAGACTACTAAAAAGTAATCTTATTATAACCATACTCCATATATTAAAGCACATAAACTTAATATAAAACCTACTATCCAGAATAATTTAACAATATCATTCTCTCTCCATCCTAATCTTTCAAAATGATGATGGATAGGAGTCATTAAAAATACTCTTCTTTTTAATAATACAACTGAAGATATCTGAATAATAACAGTTAATGTTTCTATTACAAATACTCCTCCTATTACCGCTAGTGATAATTCATGCGATGTTAAGATAGCTATCGTAGCCATTGTAGCACCAAGGGTTAAACTACCAGTATCGCCCATAAATACTTTAGCAGGATTTGAATTATATACCAGAAAGCCCATAATACTTCCCATTAGTATAAAGCAAAAGATACCCATATCGCTATTACCTTCAATCCACCAACTACCCATAGCAATTAAACCAAAAGCTAAGAAAGCAATTGCAGATAACCCTCCTGCTAAACCATCTAATCCATCAGTTAAGTTAACAGCATTAGAAGATCCCACTAATAAGAATAAGATGAATACTCCATAGAACCAACCTAAGTTCCAATCAATACCTAAAGCTGATATTCTTAAATAAGAATCTCCAGCTGTATATTGTCTAAATAATACATAGAATACTAAAGCTACTATTAACTGAAGTAATATCTTTTGAAATTGTGTAAGTCCTTTATTTGTCTTTCTTCTTAAACTTATAAAATCATCTAAGAATCCTATTAATCCATATGATAAGAATACAAATAATACTATAACTAAGTTTACTGAATATTCTATCTTACCAGTTAATAATAGAAATAATGTTATAGCAAATGTAGGAATTATAAAGATTAATCCTCCCATAGTAGGTGTTCCTGCTTTATTCCTATGAGCTTCTACATATATATTGATATTTTGTCCTGCTTTTAACTTTTTTAAAAATGGTATAATGATTAATCCGAATATTGTAGCTCCTATAAAGCCCAACATTAAGGCAAATAATGATTTAGTTAATGTTAACATTATCCCACTCCTCTTCTAGATATATTATATCATATATATATTTAAATAAATATATCTTTTTACTTTATTTTACATTAGTAGTGTAAAGATATTCACTTCTTTTTATATAGTCTTCTAGCACCCGCTACTTGTTTAGGAGTTAATGTATCAAGATAATTACAAGGATTAATATTGTTTCCTCCTACTACTATCTTATTAAAACACTCTATTAACTCTATATTTACTTTAATATCTTCTAGATAATTTATAAAATCATAAAACTTATCAAGTGATAATCTATCTACTCTGCCATCATATAAATAATTTAATATCATAATTATATAACAATATATATCAGTATTTTCATCAATCTTATAATCTGCTAAATCATCAGTCTGTGATAATGTTTGATACTTAGTATTATTATATTTAATTAATGAAGAATTAGTTAAATATCTACCAGGAAATGATTTATTACCCGCTATTTTACAACTATCTAAGTCTACTATATATATTTCTTGTTTATCTCTTTCTACTAGAAAGTTATCTTCATGAATATCTCCTAGATAGAAGTTATTTAAATTAGTATATTTACGAATATTTTGCATCTGTTCTAGTATTCTACCAATACTCTTTAGATAATGAATCTTCTCTTCATAAGTAATATCAGGATTATTTAATATAACACTTAAGTTTATTCCTTTTATATACTTCATAGTGAAAGCTTCTATTTTTTTATTAATAGATACTAAAGATTCAGGTAATACAAAATTACTAGGCATACTATCTTTATTAGCATTTAATACTTCTATTGTATATAATTTATTAGCAAATATTATTCCATCAGTACGATGTAATTTCTTAAGT
>ERZ824598.2298-NODE-2298-length-20409-cov-2.668321_pt1 | contig 20409 bp, 9 predicted proteins | sample MGYA00519934_ERZ824598 | MGnify/ENA primary metagenome ERZ824598 (study PRJEB31778, sample SAMEA3449177) | human gut metagenome | biome: human gut; feature: human-associated habitat; material: faeces | place: United Kingdom | collected 2010/2012 ...
TGTTTGATAGCCAGGCAAAGTTCTGTACCTGACATTTCAGGCATAATGATGTCACTGATAACAATATGAGGCATTTCCGAACACGTTTTTTCCAACCCTTCTTTACCATTAACAGCAGTAATTACTGTATAAAGTGATTTGAAAATGTTGACTAACATTTCTCTAAGCGAGTCATTGTCTTCTACAATTAGTATTTTGTATTTTCCTTCTTTTGGTATACTTTCGTTATCTATATTTTCCTTTTCCTGCTCTAGAGGCTGTTGATAGACTAAATTCAAATTAGTGACTTCATTTGAACAAGAAGTATTGGAATTTGTACAAATTTGGTCGTTTGTGAAATGCTCTTTTCCTGTCATTAGGTGGATGCGGAAAGTTGTTCCCTCTCCAAGCTCGCTGGACACATCAATATTTCCATGATGCAATTCGATGATACCCTTAGTGAGAGCCAGACCAATACCAGTACCTGTATGTGATGGGGAATCTATGTCTGCTTGATAAAAACGATTGAAGATCTTATCAATATCTTTTTCAGCAATGCCTGAACCATTATCTGTTATTTCAATTAACACTTCCTGATTTCTCTTCCTGACTGCGATAGATATTGTTCCCCCTGCTTTGGTATATTTGAATGCATTAGAAATAAGATTATTAATAGCTTTTTGCATTTGTTTGGCATCAAACCATACACTGATATTATTACTGCTTTTTTCAAAATTAAAAGTGATTTGGCGTTGTGCCGCGTATTCCAGAAACAGCAGGTAGTGTTCATATATAAAATGAACCATATTGTGTTCGCAGACTTTGATGGTCATATGTCCTTGTTCTTGTTTCCGGAAATCCAGTAATTCGGTTATAAGTTCTCTTAACTGCAGGCAACTTTTGTAAACTCCCAAAATCTTATTGTACACATTGGGGTTGAAAGAACGTACTTGCAGTAGCATTTCCATTTGGCCGATAATAAGTGTCAACGGTGTTCGGAACTCGTGGGATATGTTGGTGAAAAAACGTAGTTTTGCCTGATTTAGTTTTTCGATATCTTCGATATGTCTTTTTTCGTATTTAAGAGATTCCTGTAATTTTAGGCGATGATGATATGTATGTATGATATAATATGTAAGTATGATGATACTTATAATGTATGCTAAATAGGCCCATATTGTACGATAAAAGGGAGGTAATATTTCTATTTGTAATCGACTAGGGGGAACTAGCTTTTCGTTTACGTTTTCTGCTTTTACAATTAATGTATAATTGCCGGGAGCAAGATTAGTATAAGTAATAGTGTTTTGCTCCAATACATTCCATGTGTCTGAGAAACCTTCCAATCGATAAACAATTTTATTCTTATTGAAAGGTATGTAATCTGTAGTTGTGTATTCGATATTGAAAATGTTCTGAATAGATTTTAGGGTTATTTTTGGGGTATATGTAATATTCCGGTGTAATATTCCACTTTGGTCTCCAGTCTGAATATTTTCTCCGTTCACTGTTAGACGATATGGAAGTATGCGATAAGATCGTGGCGCCTGTTCCAAATCTTTTTCCTGGAAAGAAATCATTCCGGTGGTTCCACCAATAAATATTTCTCCTTTCCGGCTTTTATAGAGCGCATTTTCACTTATACAGCTTAAGGGCAATTCATCATAGTTCCTGAATTCTTTATGTTGATAATCTAATATTGAGAATCCTTTATCCGTTGTCACTAACAATTTTTCAGGTGATAGTTCGCAAATATTATATATTACATTGCTGGCAAGCCCGTTTTTACGTTTATCGAAATTGATAAAATCATCAGTCTCTTTTCTATATAAATCTAGTCCATTTTCGTTTGTACAAAACCAGAGCCTTTTTTGACTGTCCTCGTAAATGGAATTAATGCTATTGCTACTGAGACTGTGTTTATTACTGTTCTTATGTTTGTAAATGGAGAATTTTTGACTGTCAAAATGATAAGCACACGCTCCGCTGTTATTGTTGGCTATCCATAATGTACCTTCGTGGTCTAAAGTCAGCCCTATAGTGGATATCGTATTATAAAGCGCATTCTTATCCTGAAATAACAATTTGCATTTGCCTGTTTGTGGGTTAAATAGCGTGACTCCATTTGCTGTGGCCAATATCAATTGTTTCTGATAAGGAATAATATCCTCCACAAGATTGGACGGAAGAGAACTGCTATCTCCTTTTTTATTTTTATATTGAGTGAAATGCCCAGTCTTCATATCTAGTCTGTTCAGTCCTTTTAGATGTATACCAAGCCATAATACTTGTTGCAGAGAATCATAGTAGACAGCCCTCACATTATCATGTGGTAGATTACAGGAACTACTTTTGCTTAGATAACGTTTGTAAGTCCGGGTAGCAGGATTATATTTATTGATTCCTCCCCGTTCAGTACATATCCATAAGTTTCCTTCGCAATCTTCTAGCATACGTCCGATAATGGGAGAACTTAATCCTTCCTCCTCTTTGGAAGAGGCCTGATATTCGCGATAAATCTGTTTTTGTGGATTGAAATAATTGATGCCGCCGGAATAGGTTCCTATCCAGATAGTTCCTTGTTTGTCACAGTATAATCCCCAAATAGAGGAATGGCTTAAACTTTTGTTATGTTCCTGTTTAAAATATCTGTAAAATTCTCCTGTATTTTTATCATATTTGTTCAACCCGTTAAAAGTTCCTATCCATATGTTGCCTTCTGTATCTTCGCAACACCTGTGAGTAAAATTGGAACTGATTGTCGTCGGATCTTCCTCTTTACACTGAAACCTGTCAATTTGTTCGCCTTGAATGCGGTACAGCCCATGACCGGAACTTGCGGTTATCCAATACTCTCCGTTACTATCTCTGAAAATATCAGAAATATTCCCTGCTGTAATAGGATGGGTTAGTTCTTTTTGGGGAGTTAGTATATATACTCCCCGGTCACTTCCGATGAGTATGGAATCATTATGTATATATAATTTTCTGATATATCCTTCGTTATCCGGAAATTTATAGAAAGGCTCCAGCTTGTTGCCGTTGTATTTAAATATTTGTTTGGATGTTGCAGCGTATAAATAACCGGAGAAGAACTGCGCTTTCATATTATTTCTGGTTATCGTACTAAATAAATCTTTTTCTATATCATAAACGGAGATACCTCTGTTGGTCATAATAAAAACGTGTCCGTTCCGGTCACCGGTAATATGATATATATCATTGTATAAAATGCTGTTGGAAATATCTTTCTCCTTTTGATAGATTTTAATTTTTTTTCCGTTATATACGCCGATTCCATTGCGAGTACCGAACCACATGAATTCACGTTCATCCTGATAAATGGAAGAAATGGAATTATTAGGTAGGCCATCGTCGGTTGTCAGATGAAGAAATGATATGCTTTGTGCTTTTCCTGATAATGTGTATATTAGTAAATAAAAAATGATTATAATCCTGCTTTTCATATTCTAGATCTTATTATACAGATTACAAATATATCGTTTTTATTAAATAAAGAGTATGTGTGTATTTTCTTTTTTTGTCGTTTATTGTACATTTTAGGTCGTTTATTGTACATCGCTGCTTTTTGTCTCATTGTATATATTTGACATCCTCTTTCTGTACATATATTATCCCTTTTTTGTGATTAGCATGCGTATTTTTGTTTTCTCAAAATAATATGAATTATTTATGAAAACTATTATTTCAATTTGTATAGCCTTGTTTTTCACTTTTGTGTGTGCTTGTGAAAGGGTAGAGGAAAATTATCTTTCAGAAAACGTTGAGTATGCAGCGGCGCAATATGATTTGTTGATAGAAAAACTGGAAAAAAATGGTAAACCTTGGGCACCTCGTACGGTAGATACTAAAGGAAATATAGTATATGCCCGTAACGTATGGGACTGGACTTCGGGCTTTTTCGCGGGAAGCCTTTGGTATTTGTATAATCTTACGGGAGATGAGAAATGGAAAACATTGGCGAAAAAGTATACGGAAGCTCTGAAACAACAACAATATATAACTTCTCATCATGATATCGGCTTTATTATAGGATGTAGTTATTTAAATGGTATGCGTATGGGGCAGGAGGCATATGATACAATTATCGTGCAAGCGGCCAAGTCCCTTTCCACTCGGTTTCGTTCTGGAGCCGGAGTTATCCAATCATGGAATACCCGTACAGGATGGCAGGCACAAAGAGGCTGGGAGTGTCCTGTTATTATTGATAATATGATGAATTTGGAAATTCTTTTTGAGGCAACTTCTCTTTCCGGTGATTCTACTTTTTACAATATGGCGGTTTCACATGCAGATATGACTTTAAAGAATCATTTTCGTATGGATGGGAGCTCTTATCATGTAGTTGATTATGATATGAGAACAGGTAAGGTGCGAAGTCGTTGCACAGCTCAGGGATATTCCGACGAATCAGCTTGGGCACGTGGGCAAGCCTGGGGTATTTATGGATATACAATGTGTTATAGGTATACACGTCAATTAAAATATCTTGAGCAGGCAGAAGCTGCCTATGAATTCGTATGTACACATCCCAATCTTCCTGAAGATTTGATTCCTTATTGGGATTTTGATGCAGTGAATATTCCCCATGAATTAAGAGATGCTTCCGCTGCTGCTATTATGGCTGCCGCCTTGTATGAATTGAGCATGTATTCGAATAAAGCAAAGTATAAAGAGACGGCAGATAAGGTAATGCATTCTTTGTCATCATCGGATTATCGGAGTAAGATTGGTGAAAATCACAATTTCTTATTGATGCATTCTGTTGGAAGTTATCCGCATGGAAACGAAATAGATGTCCCTTTGATTTATGCAGATTATTATTTTCTGGAAGCATTGAAGCGGAAAAGGGATTGCGACATTGAAGCTAAGAGTAAATCAGTGCAGAAGTAGTGCTGTAATGGTGATTTTTTTGTACTAAAAGGGTGTTTTTTTGTACAATGATTAATAGAGAACTTGGGAGGATAATTTTTATACTTCTTATGTACGTTTTTGGTTTTTGTTTTTTTGGTTTTCTAACTATATTCGCAGTGTGAATAAACATTTTTGTCAGGTCGTTTTTTTTAGTCAATTTGATGAATTTTTAATCATTCTAGTAACTTAAATTTAAATGCAATGAAAGACTTTTTCACTCCAATGAAGATACCCCAAAAATGGGTATGTCTGCTAGCGATGTCTTTTGTGTTTGGACAACAGGCATTTTCTTCAGAGAACTATGTGACGGAAAGTATAGCTGTTTCGGCAGATATTATGCAGCAGAAAAGTAAGACGGTTGTTGGTACGGTAACTGATAATGGCGAGCCTATAATAGGTGCCAGTGTCGTGGTGAAGAATGCCGGTAAAGGTGTTATAACAGATATGGATGGGAATTTTAAACTGGATGTTCCTGTTGGTGCGACAATTGTCATATCTTATGTCGGATATGATAGTAAAGAAATTGTTTATAAGGGCGAGTCTACTTTAAAAGTTGAATTATCTGAAGATGTTTTGCAGTTGCAGGAAGTACAAGTTGTAGCGTATGGCGTAACGAAGAAAGTGACAGTGACGGGTGCTATTTCATCTGTGGGTACAGAAGAAATTCTTAAATCACCAGTCTCAAGTATATCCAATGCATTGACCGGCAAATTACCGGGGTTGTCTACTGTGCAGCAGACTGGGCAGCCGGGAGCTGATGATGCAACAATGTATGTCCGTGGTGTCGGTTCGTTGACAGAAGGATTATCGTCACCACTTGTTTTGGTAGATGGAGTAGAACGTTCGTTCAACCAACTTGATCCTAATGAAATTGAAGATATTTCTATTTTGAAGGATGCTTCGTCAACGGCTGTGTTTGGTGTTCGTGGTGCTAATGGTGTTATTTTGGTAACAACGAAAAGGGGACAAGAAGGAAAACCTAAAATAAATGTATCTACTTCTTATTCTTTACAAATGCCAACGCGTATGCCGGAATTTGCCAACAGTTATGAGTATGCAAGTACATATGTCAATGCCCAGCGTCGGGATGGAATAGAGAGTAACTTTGCTTTTACGGATGAAGCGATTGAAGCCTACCGGACACACAGCAATCCTTTAGCTTATCCAGATACGGATTGGGTGGATATGTTAATAAAGGACGTGGCTTTGCAAACGCAACATAATTTTTCTATTTCCGGAGGAACAAGAGGAGTCCGTTATTTTGCTTCCTTGGGTGTGTTGACGCAAGATGGTCTATTCAAGTCGTTTGAGAAAGAGTATGATGGTAATTTCAAATATAACCGTTACAATTATCGTATAAATCTGGATTTGGACCTGACGAAAACCACATTGATGCGTATGAATTTAGGTGGGCGTGTTAATGATAAGCGTACGCCGAATTATGAAGGAAGTAGTGATATCGGATTATTGTTCCGTGATATTTATTGGGCTATTCCAATGTCGGGGGTAGGTATTATGGATGGAAAATGGATATGGCCTGATACAAAAGAATTTAGTCTGCCGGGTACTGTAAGAGACGGACTTTATCCATATTATGGAAAAGGATATAACACTTCAGCAGGGAATATCCTGAATTTTGATTTTATGCTGGAGCAGAAATTGAACTTCATCACTAAAGGTTTGAAGGCACATGTAAAAGCATCTTATAATAGCGGTGTGACTTTGAAAAAGTTGCGTAAAACTTCTTATCCTCATTATGAGACGATAGTAAATGAAGATGGTACAGTGAATTTGCGTAAAGTGGGAGATCAGACCAATCTTCAATATTCGGAGAGTACAAGCCGGAGCAGAGACTGGTATATGGAGGTCGCCATGAATTATAAGCGTGATTTTGGTGATCATCATGTTTCAGCCTTGGCTATGTACAATCAAACAATGAAATATTATCCGGATAGTAATCCGGATGAATTTAAATCTATTCCCCGAAGCTATATCGGTTTAGTTGGGCGTGCTACTTATGACTGGAAAACACGTTATATGGTTGAAATGAACGTGGGGAATAATGGTTCTGAGAATTTTGCGCCAGGTAAGCGGTTTGGTCTTTTTCCCGCAGTATCAGCAGGTTGGGTTCTGACAGAGGAAAACTTTATGCAACCTTTAAAACCGTGGTTGAGTTATTTTAAACTTCGTGCTTCCTATGGTGTAGTGGGGAATGATCGTGTGAGTGGTAACTATCGTTTTCTTTATCTGCCGGATTCTTATAATCCGTCGACAGGTAGTTATTATTTTGGAAATTCCATATCTACAGCATGGCAAGGTGCAGTGGAAAGTAAGATTGGTAATCCCGACGTAACTTGGGAAACGGCTGCAAAGCAGAATTATGGGGTGGATGCTTATTTCATTAACAGCAAACTAAAAGTTAATTTTGATTATTTTATTGAGCGTCGTAAGGATATTCTCACAAATCGTAAGGTTCTGCCAACTTATTTAGCAGCAAATTTGCCTATTGCCAATATTGGCAAAGTTGATAATAAAGGATATGAACTGAGTGTAAACTGGAGAGATAGAATTCATGATTTTAGATATCATATAGGTTTCAATCTGGCTTATGCTAAAAATAAGATCGTCTTTCAAGATGAAGTTCCCTATCCTTACGATTATATGAGAAAGACCGGTAAGCCGGTTGGGCAACAGATGGGGTATAAATACGATGGATTCTTTTCGGAAGAAGATGTGGCAAAGTATGAGACCGAACGTGGTAAATCAATACCGGATCATGGAACAGGGTATATTCCTAAGCCGGGTGATGTGAAATATAAGGATTTAAATAATGACCATAAGATAGACCAGTACGATGTTGCCGCTATCGGTTATCCAGTTTACCCACTTCTTACAGGAGGAATAAATTTGGGATTTTCCTATAAAGGATTCGATTTCAGTATGACATGGTCCGGCGCAACAAAAGTTTCCCGCTTATTGGATGATATTTTTCGTGAACCGTTTGGAGCCACAGATTCTCGTTCGTTAATGAAATATATGATAGATGACATGTGGACGCCGGAAAAAGGAAATTCAGCTAAAGCTCCTGCCATCTCGTTTACGAATAAAGTAAATAATTACAGAGACTCGGATTTATGGTTACGTGATGCTTCCTACTTGCGTTTGAAAAATGTGGAGATTGGTTATAATTTTCCTAAAAAAATATTGAGCAAAATCAATATTGGAAGTCTGAGAGTTTTTGCAACAGGTTATAACTTGTTGACATTAGATAAATTGAAAATTGTAGATCCGGAATCTCGTCCCAACGGTAATGCAATGTATCCGGTAGTAATGGTGATAAATATGGGCTTGAAAGTAGGATTTTAATTTATAAAAATAAAGTTAGTCATGAAAAAGATAAGAAAATATATTTATCTGTTACTGATCTTCTCATATGTTTCTTTTACATCATGCGAGGATTTTGCTTTAGGGGAGAAATTTCTTCAGAAACCTCCTAGCGGGGATGTTACTATCGACACTATTTTTTCGACGGCAGAGTATGCCCGGAGAGTATTATGGTATGCTTATTCGAAATTGCCTTATGGCTTTTCTACCGGTTATAATAATTCGACTTCGATGCGTGTGGGTTCAATAGAATCGTTGACTGATCTGGCACAGTCATATGTTGGTTATGCAGGAGCGGATAAGTTGTATTATCCGGGACTTTATAATGCCGGAAGTGAAGACGAATCAGGTGGAGAGGATCATGCAACTAAATACAATATGTACGCACGTGATCCTTGGAAAGGGATTCGCCATGCATGGGTCTTTATTAATAATGTGGACCGAGTACCGGATATGACGGCGGAAGAGAAGTTGCGTTTGAAGGCGGAGGCCAAAATTACCATTGCTGTGCAGTATTCTGAAATGTTGCGTCATTATGGAGCCTTACCTATTGTTGACCATGCTATTATGCCGGAAGAAATGGGGTTACCGGAGCGTGCCACTTTGCAACAGACTGTGGATTTCATAACCCGGTTGTTGGATGAGGCTATTGCATGCAAAGAATTACCTTGGGCTTTGCCGGAAGATGATCTGAGTAATGAGAGTGGACGTATGACAGGGGCGGCTGCCATGGGATTAAAGCTAAGAGTACTGTTGTTCGTAGCCAGTCCGTTGTTCAATTCTGACGAGCCTTATTTTCCGGGGGAAGCCTCTGATAAATTGATGACTTGGTTTGGCGGGTATAGTGAACAACGCTGGAAAGATGCGGCAAAAGCGGGGGAAGATTTTTTCAAATCTTGGAAACAAGGTGGTTTTTATGAATTGGTACAAAAAGAAACGGCAACTAAAAATACAATTCGTCAGGCATTTCAGGATGCATATTATACCAGGGGTACTACAGAGAGCCTAATTTCTGTACGCAGGCATTTTAGGACAAATGGTATCAGTACGTTGCTGCAAAGTTTACGTTGGGGCGCATGGTGTCCGACAAAAGAATGTTTTGACTTGTTCCCGATGGCGAATGGTGATGATTTTGATTGGGATAATCCTGTTCATAAGAAAAATCCTTTTATAAATCGTGATCCTCGGTTGTGTGAAACAATCTTATTGGATGGTGACGATTTTCAAGGTAGAAAGGCTGAGGTATTCAAGGAAGATGCTAATGATAAAAAGAATTATCCCAAAGGTGCGGATTGGAATAAGAACAATTTGGATAGTAAGAGTTTGTCAACAGGGATTGCCGGACGTAAATTCGCTCTTGACCGGAAAGGGGAGTACAATAACCGTGTAATTCATTGGCCTTATTTACGTTTGGCTGAAGTATATCTTGCTTATGCAGAGGCATTGAATGAATGTGGGCGTACCAGTGAGGCATATCAGTATATCAATGCAGTTAGAGCACGCGTTGGTTTGCCAGGGCTGGTATTGAAAGGAAAACTGGATGAGAAAACAGAGTTTCGCGAAGCAGTACTTCGAGAACGCGCTTGTGAATTTGTATGGGAAGAAAACCGTTTCTTTGATTTGATACGTTGGAAACGTGAATCTGATTTTACAAAACATTTGCATGGAATTAATGTGTATCGCCATAAAACTACCAAAGAATATAAATTTGATTTTCCGCAGTTGCCGGAAAGAGCATGGCAAAAGCCGGGAGGATTTTCTGCAAAATGGTATCTGAGTGCATTTCCTGATAAGGAAGTGAATAAAGGATACGGGTTAGTACAGAACCCGGGATGGTGATCATGAAAATCATTCAATGAATAAAGAAATAAAAGAATACTATGAATAAAGCTATAAAATTAGTAATGACAGGTTTGCTGGTGTCGGCAAATATGCTGGCACAGGAAACGGACAGCATACAGCAGTACGGTCGAGGTATTTCGGTTGACTGGAAAGAATCTACTACTGCGGGAGGAATGGTGACAGCAGGGCAATTATCCCATAAAACGAGTGTTAATCCTTCTAACTCATTATTTGGTTCTGTTCCAGGACTATATGTGTTACAGAATGCCGGCAGTTCCTGGGCAGATGGTGCTACTATGTATGTACGTGGTTTGGGGACTACAAACAGCAAAAGCCCGCTGATATTGGTTGATGGCTTTGTACGTTCCATATCAGACCTGACAGTGCAAGAAATAGAATCTGTGGTTGTCTTGAAAGATGCCGTAGCTTTGGCACTGTATGGAATACGAGGAGCTAATGGGGTCGTTTATGTTACCACGAAACGTGGAAAGACTGGCAAGCCGGTAATTAATTTCAATTATGAGTTTAATATGGGGACTCCGGTCCGTTTACCGGAAATGGTAGATGGATATACTTATGCCCAAGCTTTGAATGAAGGGTTGAAAAATGATCATCTTAGCCCCCGTTATACTCAACGTGAACTAGACGCGTTTAGAGATCGTACTTACCCAGACTTTTATCCGGACGTAGATTGGTGGGGAGAGGCTTTGCGGAATCATAGCCTTGGTCAGAATGCAAACTTTTCCATTCAGGGAGGGGGTGATAAGGTACAATATTATGCACAGTTGAATTATCTGAATGATCAGGGAATTCTGAAGCCGACCAATGACAATGAAGATTATTCCACCCAGCTTAAATTCTCAAAGTTGAATATACGGACTAATCTTGATATACAGGCTACCAAAACCACGAAAGTGCAATTGAGTATGCTAGGTAATTTCTCAGAACACAATCGTCCGGGTGCACAGCTAGATGATATCTTCACAGCTTTGTACCAGGTTCCTTCAGGAGTGTTTCCTGTTAAAACAAAGAATGAGGTATGGGGAGGTTCTACTATTTATTCCAATAATCCTATTGCTCTCATTTCAGGTAAGGGATATGCGCGTTCACAAAATCGTGCTTTGTATGCCGATATGAATATTCAACAGGATTTGAGTACTCTTACTCCCGGTCTATCTGCTTCAGTCCGAGTGGGGCTTGACAGCGATGCTAGTTACTGGGATTCCAATACTCGTAACTTTGCTTATGAGTCTTCAGTGAAAGGATGGGATGGAGAAGAAGACCAATATAAAAACTTGCGTAATGAATCTGCTTTGAGTTTTAGCAGCAGTACAGGAGAAATTGTCCGCCGCTTTAACTTTAATGCCCAATTAAATTATGATAGAAATTGGGGATTACATCGGCTGAATACAGTTTTACTTTATGCTATGGACCGGATGGATCGTGATGGACAGAATGCTTCCCGGGCATATATGGATATGGTTGGACAAGCGCATTATAGCTATAAAAACCGTTATTTACTTGATTTTGCTTTATCGGGTTCGGCATCCAGTGTTTTGGAACCGAATCATCGTTGGGGAATATTTCCGTCAATAGGTGCTGGTTGGATTCTTTCAGAAGAAAGCTGGATGAAAGGAAAATCGGTTGATTTCTTAAAATTGAGAGCATCTTATGGTATAGTTGGAAGGGCGGATTTTGGGGTAAATCTGTATAAGTATTATATGGGAAGTGGTAATAGTTATTATTTCAAGGATACTCCGGCCAGCCAAAGTGGTATGACTGAAAAGCAAATTGCTGTAGACGGGCTTACTTATGAAAAGTCGCATAAGTTGAATGTTGGTATGGATTTCATGGTATGGAAGAAGTTGTCATTAACTATTGATGGATATTATGATCATCGGACTGATATTCTGGTAGATGGTGGTAATGCGATTTCTTCTGTGTTCGGAATGACCGTTCCCAAGCGTAATGATGGTGTTGTCAATAACTATGGAGTGGAATTAATGGCAGGTTGGAATGACCGGATAGGTGAGTTCAGTTATCAGATAAACGGGCAATTCTCCTTCAATCGGAGTAAAATTATCAATATGAATGAAGAATATCGTCCGTATGATTATTTGGAGCGTACAGGGTGTCGTGTCGGTCAAATATTTGGTTATGAAGTAGAGGGAATCTATAAGAATCAGGAAGAAATAAACCAACGTGAGGTAAAACAATATTTGTCGGAGGTACGTCCCGGTGATCTAAAACTCAAAGATCAGAATGGTGATAAACGTATCGATCAATATGATCAAGTTGCCATGGGATATAACGCTACCTGTCCGGAGATTTATTATGGTTTCAATTTAGGTGCTGAATACAAGGGCTTGGGAGTTTTGGCGCAATTTCAGGGAGTGGCCAATTATAGCCAGGTGCTGGATACACGAAGTGTGTACCGACCATTGATTAACAATAATACAATTTCCAGATATTATTGGGAAAATCGTTGGAGCGAGAATAATCCGAATGGGACATTACCCAGGCTAACTACATTAGGATCAGCGAATAATTATAATAATAACTCATTATGGGTGACAGATGCTTCGTTTTTGAAATTACGAACATTAGAAGTTTATTATCAATTACCTGATAAATGGCTACGTAGGCAGAATGTTGTGAAATCGGTGAAACTTTATGTTCGCGGACACGACCTGTTATGTCTGGATGGCATTGATATTGCTGATCCGGAGGCGTTGGGAGTTACTCATCCTGCGATGAAACAATATACATTTGGTTTTAATTTACAATTCTAAATTGGAGAGACAATGATAAAAAAAATAAAGATTAAAAATATAGTACTGCTTCTATCTTTATTGATGATGACAGGATGTGGTTTTATGGATTGTGATGAGTCTGATAACTTTACCAAACAAGAGGTGCTTGATAGCTATAATCGTGTGAAGCAACTGGCAACCAATGTATATGGTTTCTTAAAAGCGGACTTTTGTTCTATAGATGGGGCCATGCTGGATGCGGCTACGGATGATGCCGTCCATATTTACAAGTCTTCCAATATCCAGCGGTTTGTGGATGGTACATGGTCTGCCAATAATTTGGTGGATAATGTATGGGGACATTATTACGAAGGAATTCGGGCAGCCAACTTCTATTTGAAGGAAACTGCCGGACTGACATTTGATGAATGGAAATATTCGGATGATTATGAGGCTATAATGAAAGAGTTTACTAATTATCAATATGAAGTCCGTTTCCTTAGAGCATATTTCTATTTTGAATTAATCAAGCGTTATCGCAATATTCCTTTTGTACTAGATGTCTTGGCACAGAATGAAGCTAACGGGGTAAATCCTGAATCTTATGAGAAGATTGCTAAATTCATCGTGGATGAATGTTCGGATCTTGCACAGATTTTGCCTGTGAATTATGATAATTTCAGTACAAAAGAGAAAGGACGTGTTACGCGGGCAGCTGCTATGGCATTAAAATCGCGTGTTACGTTGTATATGGCCAGCCCTTTATTTTCAGAAGATAGTGAAGATAAATGGAAACAAGCCGCAGAAGCTGCTTATGATATTATTAAACAGAAAACAGATTTAGGCTTGGACTTGGTTCCTTATCCTCAAATATTTAATGACGTTAATAATCAGAAAGCTGAGGTGATATTGTATCGTCCGACAGGTGAGAGCGGTGACTTTGAGAAGGCTAATTTTCCTATTGGAGTGGAGGGTGGAAAGACATCTACCTGTCCGACACAAAACTTGATGGAAGCGTATGATATGAAGGATGGTACTCCTTTTGTATGGAATAATCAGTCAAATCCATACGATAATCGTGATCCTCGTATGAAATATACGATTGTTTGCAATGAAATGAAATGGCCTGTAGACCCTGTGGAAATATGGGAAGGAGGAACTAACGGATTGCCATTGCAGAATGCCACTACTACAGGATACTATTTGAAAAAGTATGTAAATAACACGATTAGTTTCGAGGCTGGCAGCACTGTTACGAAAAAACAGCATAATTGGGTATTGTTCCGTTATGGTGAGATTTTGCTTAATTATGCAGAAGCTATGATTAATGCTTTTCATGATCCCAACTATAAAGATGCTGTTTACAATATGAGTGCGCGTGAAGCGGTAAATCAGATTCGTGGTCGTACAAATATTTCGTTGCCCGGTTTTCCGTCGGATATTACAGAAAAAGATTTCGTTAAACGCCTGAAGAATGAGCGTCGTGTTGAGTTAGCTTTTGAAGGTCATCGTTTTTGGGATGTACGTCGCTGGAAGGAACTGGGACAGACGGCCAATATATATGGAGTAAAAATAACGAAGAATAATGAGGTAATCAGTTATGAGAAATTCTTACTCGAAACCCGTGCGGTAACTGATAATATGTATTTTTATCCTATACCCAATACAGAACGCTTTAAAAATCCGAATTTGGGACAGAATCCCGGATGGTAATTATAAAAATAATATTGGAGTGTCTCCCCGGCAGGAGAGAATACTCCAATATCCTGTTCTTAACTACAGCAATGTGATCTGATACTTTTTTTATGAAATATATTCTTTTCTTTCTTATATTATTTTCCTCAAAGCATATTCTTCTTGCTAATGAAATTACAATGGAGCAGGCTAGAAAAGTGGCTATGAGTTTTTTTTGTGAAACGATACGATCCCGTGGTGGAATTCCCAGACTTCAGCTCGTCTGGGATGGTGAAAGTACTACTACGAGAGGTGGATCATCTCCCGCATTTTATGTGTTTAACCGTATGGATAGTGATGGGTTTGTGATTATCTCGGGAGATGATGTTACCATGCCGATATTAGGATACTCTTGCTCGAATCATTTTGTAGTTGAAAATATGCCTCCCAACTTGCTTGATTGGATGGATGAATTACGCAATCAGATTAATGCGGTCCGGGAGGAACATGTTGTGGGCACTTCTTATATTTCGAAAGCTTGGACGCGGGCATCAGACGCTATTGGTACGCCAATAGTGAAATTAACCACAGCCTTGTGGGACCAGCAAGCGCCTTTCAACAGACTATCTCCGACAACCAGTGACGGAAAGTCAATTACCGGCTGTGTAGCTACTGCAATGGCGATTATTATGCAATATTATCAATGGCCGGATCAGGGTGTAGGAACTGTACCTGTTTATACTCTACAAGCTGATAAGAATACCCAGATACCAAGCAAAACTTTTGATCGTCCTTATGTTTGGAGCAAGATGCCGGTAAAAGTTGATAAGAATTCGGATACTGATATAAAGGATGAGGTTGCAACTCTTATATATGATTGTGGCATTATTTCAAAGTCACAGTTTGGCAGGAAGTCTACGTGGGCATATTACGAGAATGCACTGGAAGGTATGATAAAGTATATGAAATATAATAAGGGGACTCATATGCAGAATCGGGCTACCCGTGTTATGAGTGAATGGCATCAGATGTTAAGGAAAGAACTTGATGCAAAAAGGCCGATTCTATATACAGCTTCTACTAAATCCGGTGGAGGGCATATGTTTGTAATAGATGGCTATACCCAGGAAAATTATTATCATGTTAATTGGGGGTGGAGTGGAAGTTCGAATGGTTATTACTTATTGACTGTTATGGATCCGTCAAATCCGGGTTCCGGCAGTTCTAGCGGTGGATACACTCAAGAGCAAGCTGCTTTTTTTAACTTGATACCAGATAAGGATGGCACCTCTGCTTTTACAGATAATTTGGTTCTTATTAGGAAGGAAGTGAATGGTGTCTATTATGAAGGACTTGTAATGGATGCTGTTAATATTCAGCCAGAACAAGAATTTAAAATAAGTATAGGAGCTGTTAACAACATCGGACGGTCAGCTTTTGACGGAAACCTGAGAATAGCTTTAGTAGGCAAGAACGGAACTATAAAAGAATATATATCCGAGGAAATCCCTGTTAAGTATCCGGCAGACTCTTACCATAGTGAAACAGACTGTTTCTGTAAAATAACCCTACCAATAAAGGCCGGAGATCGGATTAGAGTATATTACAAGGGTAAATATTCAGAGGATTGGGAATATTTGCGGGGTGGCTCACTATTGAAATCTGAAATTATTCTCAAGGAGGAAGATATGCCTTTGGAAAAAATGACCAGTTTTGCTTATGATAAGAAAAATAAGAAGATTAGTCTGAAGACTTGTCCCCAGGTAGAGTATCAGGTGCTCTCACTAACTAATAACGTGGTATTTTCAGGAATTACTAATGATGATAACCCGGAGATTCGGATTGATACAAGTGAGTTGATTGACAGAGAGTATGTCATTGTGCTCCGGAAGAAAATAGAGGATGAAGACGAGTATGAAGAAAAAAGAATACGTTTTGCAATAGGTAATCAAAATAAGAAATAGGAGAATATGAAGGAGATATTGAAATATATTGGACTGACTTTAATTTTTTTCATGGTATATTCATGTAGCGGTGGAGAGGATATTTTGCAGGAGGGACCGGAAGAAGACCCTTTTAAGGACTATTGCCTTGTAACAATAGAGCATAGCGGGAAATCATTTGGTTTTCTTGAATTTACAGGCAGTAAACTGTCTGGTAATATTCAATGGGGAGATGATAAATCTGAGATGTTTGAAGGAAAAAACACTCCGTCACATGTATATCAGACCGCGGAGGAACATATTATCGTCATAAAAGTTCAACAGGCTGATGGGATTATGTTGCCAGGTATCGAGGGGGTATCTCGGATAGATTTATCTGATTTTTAGTTAATTGAAATATTCTAAAAAAGGAGAAAATGAAAAGAATAACTTTTATATTTATAGTTTTGTTGATGGGGGTGGAAAGTGTATTTGCCCAGTCCTGCACATGGATCTACAGCACGGAAGGAAATATGTGGAAAGAATCGAAAATCAGATTACAATTAAAGCCTGATAAGGAACCCGCTTTAAAGGTGGATACAACAGAAAGCATTCAGGTATTCAAAAGATGGGGAACTTGTCTCAACGAACTGGGATGGGATGCTTTGAATTTGTTGCCCTTTGAACAACAGAAGGAAGTATTAAGTAATCTTTTTTCGAAAGAAGGCGCTTTACGTTTTTCCATGGGGCGTATACCGATGAATGCCAATGATTATGCACGGGACTGGTATAGTTGTGATGAAGTGTCCGGTGATTTTCAGTTAAAGTACTTTTCTATAGAACGTGATAAGAAGACAATTATACCTTTCTGTAAAAGAGTTCTGCACTGTAATCCTGATGTAATCTTTTGGGCATCTCCTTGGTCACCGCCGTCCTGGATGAAGGTTAACCATTATTATTCAGTACGTAGTTGGAATGGACAGAATAAAATGTCTCCTTTGTCTGATGTTGTTCTATATGAAAATACTACGGGGAAGGATGCTGCATATTATCCAAAGCAATTGGCTGTGAATGATTATTTTATTCAGGATTCTCGTTATTTGAAAACCTATGCCAATTATTTCTGTAGGTTTGTTTCTGCCTATCGGGAAGAGAATATTTCCATATCAAGAGTGATGTTTCAGAATGAACCATGGGCATATACCATTTATCCGGGTTGTGCATGGACGCCTGAGGGGATTATAAGATTTAATGTCGAATATTTGGCGCCGGAGTTAAAGAAACAACACCCGGAGGTTTCACTTTTTCTTGGAACACTCAATACCAATCGTTTTGATGTTGTAGATAAGATTCTGTCAGATTCTCGTATGAAAGATGCAGTGGAAGGATTAGGATTTCAATGGTGGGGAGGACAGATTTTGCCTGCTATCCGCAAGAAATATCCGTATTATAAGTATATGCAGACAGAGAGTGAATGTGGTTCAGGAACGTTTGATTGGAAAGCGGCAGAACATACATTTAGGTTGATCAATCATTATATAGGTAATGGTTGTGAGGAGTATACTTTTTGGAATGCGATTTTATCTGACGAAGGAAAAAGTAGCTGGGGATGGAAACAAAATGCTTTGATTCGTGTAGATTCTAAAACCGGGACTATTACGTATACACCAGAATATTATGCGGTGAAGCATTTTTGTAATCAGGTTGTTTCAGGTACAAGGGTTTTACAATATAAAGAGAAGGGGGAGGATAATTTGTCTGTTATTGCTTTCTTGACTCCAGAAGGTAAATATTTGATAGTAGCAGGTAATTATGGTGATGTTGCGCAGCAAATGACGGTACAATTAGGGGAGAAGTATTTAAATGTAACTTTACAGGCGCACTCTTTTAATACATTTATTGTAAAATAATTGTTTATATTGCATTATTATAAAAGCAAGATTAGATGTCCTCTGCCGAATCAAGTGATAATTCGTAGCTTCGGTAAAGTTCTCCTGTAACTTTAGCCTCTGAGAGTTTAACGGTATTTGTCTAAATGTTATAATTGGACACTATAAATCTAATATTTTGCTGATATATTATTGATATAGAGACCGATATATTTCTATTAACATCGAACTCATGTTAATTTAAGTGTTCCTCAACTTTATGAAATGAATAAAGTGACGGAAAAAGAAAATGTTGCTTCTTAATACCCCGATAAGGTTTTTAAATTATAGAATGTTCTTCGCAGAGTACGCCTGAAGTAAAGTGAGTAATGTAAAGTAGCCTTTGTTTTAAATTAAAATAGAAATGAAACCAATTTTATACAAACTTATTTGTAGTCTTCCTGTAACTCTTTTTGCCGGAACAGGTACACAGGTCTTTGGACAGGAACAACGCCCGAACTTGGTCTATATTTTTCCTGATCAATATAGGTTGAATGCATTGAGTATATGGAATGATGTGGCATATCGTAATGTTCTGAATACGGTAGGTGATCCGGTTCATACCCCTAATTTGGATAGACTGGCAAAACAGAGTGTGATTTTTAATCGGGCGTGCAGTACTTGTCCGTTAAGTAGTCCTCATCGTGCTATGTTGATGACAGGTGCATTCCCTGAGAAGAATGGAGTACCGGGCAATTGCCATGTGAACAATCAAAACGGTATTCCCGACAGCTTGGTTTGTTTCACTGATGTACTTGCGGGAGCTGGTTATGAAACGGCTTATGTGGGAAAAACGCATTGGCATCGTACGGAAGCCCTGTTTGACAAGGAGAATAATTATGTAGGTACAACTGAAGCACCTGGCGGACATTGTGTGTATCCATACGATACCTATATTCCTGAAGGAAGAGGGCGCAAGAGTAATAAGTACTGGTTTCAGCAATTGAAAGACAATCATTTTAATGCTACTGCCTATTCCAATCGTCCTGAATTGGTGGGTGGAAAGAAAGATGGTGAGCCGTTCCGTTATCGTCGGCTTACCTTGGAGGTTGAAGCGGATGTAGTGATAGGTTATCTGCGAAATAAGCAAGGACAACGAGACGCTTCCAAGCCTTTCAGTTTATTCTGGAGTTTGAATCCACCTCATACCCCTTATCATAGACTTACGGATTGTAAGGAAGAGGTGTTTAATCAATATTATAAAGATTTGAAACCGGAAGAAGTATTGCTACGTCCTAATGTGAAATTTGGTGAGGGTACACAAGTGAAAAACTTGGAACAACTGACACTTCAGGCAAAAATTTATTTCTCTTTGGTGAAGAGTGTGGACGATGAGATAGGTCGGGTGTTGAAAGTTTTGGATGAAGAAGGATTGACTGATAATACCATCTTGATATTCACTGCCGATCATGGGGAAATGATGGGTAGCCACGGTCGTATGGCAAAGAGTGTGATTTATGATGAGTCTTTTTCTATTCCGTTCTTTATACGTTATCCCGGTCAACTGAAACCAGGAGTGAACGATCTGATGTTGGGCGCTACAGATATTATGCCTACTTTGCTGGGTATGATGAACCTTGGAGACCAACTTCCTGAAACGGTGAAGGGAAAGGATTATTCACAAGGTATTCTTACGGGTAAATATAGGAAGGTAAAGAAACCTGTTTCTCAGTTTTTCTATCAGCAGAAAGAGAAAGGTGTACGCACTGACCGCTACTCGTATTTGGTGACAGGGGATGGAAATTATCAACTTTTTGATAATCTGAAGGATCCTTATCAGATACATTCTCTGAAAATAGAGGAAATTCCGTCAATTCAGACAAAGTTACTGAAAAAGGAACTTGGAAACTGGTTGAAGGTGTCGGAGGATGGCTGGGCCAAGGAACACAAATTTCCAGATAGGATAACTTATTAATAAAATACCATATATGGAGAAAAATACAGTTATCAACACATTTTGTCTTTAATCCATATACTTTTGTTACAATCCTC
>ERZ824598.2300-NODE-2300-length-20381-cov-5.971465_pt1 | contig 20381 bp, 19 predicted proteins | sample MGYA00519934_ERZ824598 | MGnify/ENA primary metagenome ERZ824598 (study PRJEB31778, sample SAMEA3449177) | human gut metagenome | biome: human gut; feature: human-associated habitat; material: faeces | place: United Kingdom | collected 2010/2012 ...
TGGGGAAGTCCACGATCCAGCAGAAGGCGTACTGCTCCTTGTCCATGTGGCCGGGGACGGCGGCGCCCAGAGTCTTTACCAGCGTGCCGGCGGTCTTTTGGGCAGCGCCCAGCTTGCCGGCGGACAGGGCCACGAAGTCGTTGGGCTTCAGACCCAGGGCAGAGACCACAGACTCCTTGATGGGCTGGACAAACTTGGCGATGCCGCCCACGATCTCACCGTTCTCGTCCAGGCGGAACCAGTAGGGCTTGCCGCCGGAGACGGTCTCCACGTCCGCGAGGGTCTTGTCGATGAACTTGCGGGTCTCGTGGAAGTCGCTGACCACCACGGCCTTGACGGTGTTACCCTCAAAGGGACCGAAGCCGCAGCTGGAGAGGACCTCGGTCACATCCTGCACGGTGAGGTCGATGCGCAGGTCCGGCTTGTCGGAGCCGTACTTCTCCATGGCCTCATTGTAGGAAATGCGGCGGAAGGGGGCGGTGGAGGCAGTGGAATATTTGCCATACTTGGTAAAGATGGGGGGGAAGACCTTCTCAATGACGGCAAACACGTCATCTTGGGTAGCAAAGGCCATCTCCATGTCCAGCTGGTAGAACTCACCGGGGGAGCGGTCGCCCCGGGCGTCCTCATCGCGGAAGCAGGGGGCGATCTGGAAATAGCGGTCGAAGCCGGAGGTCATCAGCAGCTGCTTGAACTGCTGGGGAGCCTGGGGCAGGGCGTAGAACTTGCCGGGATGGTTCCGGGCGGGCACCAGATAGTCACGGGCGCCCTCGGGGGAGGAGGCCGTCAGAATGGGCGTGGTGATCTCCAAAAAGCCGTGCTCGGTCATGGACTTCCGCAGGGCGGCCACCACGTTGCACCGCAGAATGATGTTCTTCTTCACAGCGGGGTTCCGCAGATCCAGATAGCGGTACTTCAGCCGCTGGGCTTCGTCGGCCTCCCGGCTGCGGTTGATCTGGAAGGGCAGTTCGCTGTGCTGGCAGCGGCCCAGCACCTCCACCTTAGCGGGGACAATCTCAATGTCGCCGGTGGCCATTTTGTTGGTCTTGCTGTCGCGCTCCCGGACGGTGCCTTCCACGGAGATGGTGGACTCCTTGGTGATGGCCTTGAAGGTGTTCACCATGTCCTCGGTCTCCGCCACCACCTGGGTGGTGCCGTAGAAGTCGCGGACCACCACGAAGGCCAGATTGGCGCTGACCACGCGGACGTTTTCCATCCAGCCGGAAATTTTCACCTGCTTGCCTGCGTCACTGAGGCGCAGCTCTCCACAGGTATGGGTTCGATTCTGCATCATATTGTTGCTTCCTTTCCATGAAAAGTGATTTAGAATTGTATAATGAAAATCAGAAATAACGAATTGTATTTATTTGGCCGCCTGTTCCCACAGCTCGTGGGCCATTTTCTGCCCGATCTCGTGGCCGTTCTTCATCATCAGCGGCAGCGTGACCCCATGGTCAAAGTCCCGGTAACTCCATGCGTCCACCTCGAATTTCAGATGCTCAGATCGCCATGTGTCAGTCCCATTGTCCTGCGCGAAGCTGATAGACATGGTATCTAAATCATCGGTTTCCGGGTATTTGACGTAGGTATCCACGATCCCTTCCAGGAAGGGGAGGGCCTGCACCACCACGTTGAAGGGGGAGCGCCGGAACCGCAATTCCCGAATTTCCGACCAGAGATCGTCAAATTCCTCTGTCCCGGCGGTAAGATTCAAGCGCCGATCCTCATGGCGGTATGTGTTGAAATCCGACAAATACACCTCAATGATGTCCGGCTCCAGCTCCGGATACAGGGTCTCCACCCCCACCGGCCGAGCATACCAAAGCCCCCAGATCACCAGCAGCGCCGCCAGCAGCAGCGGCAGGTCACGCTTCAGAGTCAGCTTCATAACAGGCTCCTTCCCGTGGTTATTCCACGATCACGCTTCCTTTTTCCAGTTCGGCAAGACCGGCCTTGATCCGGTCGATGGTCTCCTGCGTATTCAGTTTGGTCTGCTCGCCGGACTTCATGTCCTTGCAGGCCACCACGCCGACGCTGATCTCGTCCTCCCCCAGGAAGATCACATAGGGGATGGACAGCTTGTCGGCATAGCTCATCTTGGCCTTGAACTTCTTCTGCTCGCAGTGGAGCTGGGTGCGGATGCCCGCCTGCCGCAGCTGGGTGGCCAGCGCGATGGCGGGGGAGAGGTCCTCCGTCATAGGCAGGATCAGCGCGTCCGCCGGGGCGGTGGGCAGCTCCGGATTCAGCATCCCCTGCTCGCCCAGCACATAGAACAGCCGGGTCAGGCCGATGGAAATGCCCACGCCGGGGAGTTGCTTGTCGGTGTAGAACTCCGCCAGATTGTCATACCGTCCGCCGGAGCACACGGAGCCGATCTCCGGGTGATCCAGCAGCGTGGTCTCATAGACCGTGCCGGTGTAGTAATCCAGACCACGGGCAATGGTGAGATCCACGGCGAAATTCTCTGCAGGTACGCCAAAGTCCGCCAGATACTTCACCACGGTGTTCAGTTCGCTGAGCCCCTGATCGAACATCCCGTTTCTGCCGGTGTAGCCCTCCAGCGCCGTCAGGACCTCTTCGTTGCTGCCCTTGATGGCAATGAACTTTAAAATCTCATCGGCATCGGCTTCGCTGACGGCGAAATCCTCCACCAGGATGGTCTTTACCTTTTCGGGACCGATCTTATCCAGCTTGTCTACCGTCCGCATCACGTCGGCGGATTTCTCCGTCAGGCCCAGCATAGCGTAGAAGCCGTTCAGGATCTTCCGGTTGTTCACCCGGATCTGGAACCGCTTCAGTCCCAGAGTGGAGAAGGTCTGATAGATGATGGAGGGGATCTCCGCCTCGTTGGTGATGTCCAGCTTGCCGTCGCCGATGATGTCGATGTCCGCCTGATAGAACTCCCGGAAGCGGCCCCGCTGGGCCCGCTCGCCCCGGTACACCTTGCCGATCTGATACCGGCGGAAGGGGAAGGCCAGGTCGTTGTAGTGCAGGGCCACATACTTGGCCAGGGGCACCGTCAGGTCAAACCGCAGGGACAGATCGGCGTCGCCCTTCTGGAAGCGGTAGATCTGCTTTTCGGTTTCGCCGCCGCCCTTGGCCAGCAGCACCTCGCTGGCCTCGATGGCTGGGGTGTCCAGGGGAGTGAAGCCGTATCGGCTGTAGGTGGTGCGCAGGATCTCCATCATCCGTTCCATCTGCTGCTGCGGGGCAGGCAGCAACTCCATGAAGCCGGAGAGAGTCCGGGGGGTCACAGTTGCCATGGTGTAATATTTCCTTTCTGTTGTGTATTTCGGTTTCGGTACGAAAAAATGCGCTCCCGTCCCGTGTTTGGGACGAGAGCGCATGGATACGCTTCGTGGTGCCACCCAAATTCAGCCCGTAAAGGGACCCTCAAGGCTCCTGTTACGGGGAGCGGGCCGTGGATGTTTCCATCCCCGCTGGGGGACTGTCTTCGCTTCTCCTGCCGGGGCGCGCTTGCAGCCGGTGTCGCGCCTCTCTGGTGCCGGTGGGGATGAAGGTACTCCTGTCTCCTTTATGGCGGTCGTTCTTCTTATTTTATGGCATTCCGGCCCGCTTGTCAAGCGGTAAAGGGCTTGGTTTTGGGATTGACGATGTCGCGCCAGGCCAGGTCGCCCCGGGCCAGGCCCAGCACCAGCAGCTCGGCGGTGGCCACGTTGCTGGCATAGGGGATGTTGTTCTGGTCGCACAGGCGGAAAATATTGGCCACGTCCTCGTCGATGACCTTCTGGTTGGGGTCGCTGAAGCACAGAACCATGTCGATCTCGTTATAGGCGATGCGGGCCGCGATCTGCTGTCCGCCGCCGTGGTCGAAGGACAGGAAGCGGTGGATGCGCAGGCCGGTGGTCTCCCCAATCTGGAGGCCGGTGGTGGCGGTGGCGCAAAGGGTGTGCTGGGCCAGAATGCCGCAGTATGCGGTGCAGAACTGGACCATCAGTTCTTTTTTGTTGTCGTGGGCGATCAGTGCGATATTCATGGAGGCACTTCCTTTCGTGGTTTCAGAATCGCATCAGGGGCACCTGCTGTCCGGTGATGCGTCGCGCGATGTTCTCATAGGCCCGGGCGGCGTAGTAGTTCATGTCCCGCAGGGGGATGCCCCGGTTCAGGGCGTAGGGGACGTCCTCGTCCTCCGGTATTACCCCCAGCAGGGGCAGACCGGCGGCGTCCATGGCGTCGTCGATGGTGCTGTGAAGGGCCCGGAGCAGCTTCTTCTGCACCCGCCCCACCACCAGGAACAGATGTCCTTCGGTGAAGCGCTTGTCCAGCAACATTACCGTGTGCTGGGCGTCCCGCAGGGCGGAGGCGTCGGTGGTGGTGATGACCACCACGCAGTCGGCGCAGCCGGTGGCCAGGCGGAAGCCCTGACCCAGCCCCGCCGGGGCGTCGATCAGGCAATAGTCATACTCCTGGCGCACCTGGTCCAGTAGCTGGCGCATCTGCTCATCGGTCACGTCCAGCTGTCCCCCGGGGGACAGGGGAGCGGTCAGCAGATGCAGCCCGGGATACTTGGGGTGGACGGCCGCGGCGTCGGACAGGGGGCACCGTCCGGCGATGACGTCGGAAAAATCCATCAGGGCCTTGTCCGTCAGCCCCAGGGCCAGGTCCAGGTTCCGCAGGGTGATGTCGCAGTCCAGGCACAGGGTCTTTTTCCCCAGGACGGCCAGCGCCAACCCCACGTTGGCGGTGAAGGAGGTCTTTCCGGTGCCGCCCTTGCCGGAGACCACTGCAATGATTTTTCCCATATCCAGGTACCTCGTATACAGTTGGGGACTCAGCCCAACGGCGCTTTTTTAATGCGGGCAAAGGGCCGGGGATAGGCTGCCGGGGTGGGACGCTCCTTCCGGATGATGACCATCCGGTGCCGCACGTCCGTTCCGGGAATGGTATAATCCCAGATTTTCCCAATTTTGCCCCCCAGCTGGGCAATGGCGCTTCTGGCGCGCTGAATCTCGTCGTCGGTGTCCACCGACTTCATGGCCAGGAACTGGCCGCCCACCTTCACCAGGGGCAGGGCCAGCTCACATAGTACATTCAGCTGGGCCACGGCCCGGGAGGCGGCTATGTCGAACTGCTCCCGGTGCTGCCGGGCGAACTCCTCCGCCCGGGCGTGGACGCACCGGACCCGCTGCAGGCCCATGGCGTCCACGGTCTCCTGCAAAAAGTCGATGCGCTTTCCCAGGCTGTCCAGCAGGGTCAGGTCAAAATCCGGTTCCAGCAGCCGCAGGGGCATTCCCGGAAATCCGGCCCCGGTGCCTACGTCCACCACCTGCTTGCCTCGGAAGTCCGCCGCCGTCAGCAGGCAGGCGCAGTCCAGCAAGTGCAGCCGCGCCACGTCTGCCGGTTCGGTGATGGCGGTCAGATTCATGACCTGGTTCTTCTCCAGCAGCCGCCGGGAAAACTCCGTCAGCGCCGGGATGCTTCCTGTGTCCAGTCCCAGCTGGGCCAGACCCTCTTTCAGAATGGTTTCCAAATTACTCCTGCTCCTTCAGCAGGTCCCGGATCTCCGCCAGCAGCTCCTCAGTGGTGGGACCGGTAGGCTCCTCCGGCGCAGGCTCCTCATCCTTCTTCTTCAGGGCGGCCAGCTTGTTCATTGCTTTCACCAGCAGGAACATGGCAAAGGCCACGATGATGAAGTCCAGAATCACCGCCAGCAGATTGCCGATGCCCAGGGTTACCGGGTCGGCGCCCGCTGCCACGGCGGTCTTGTTGAGGATGATGTTCCACTGGGTCAGGTCGATGCCGCCGGTGATAAGACCGATGAGAGGCATGATGATGTCGTTGACCAGGGAAGTGGTGATCTTGCCGAAGGCGGCGCCGATGACCACGCCGATGGCCATGTCCAGAACGTTGCCGCGCATGGCAAACTCCTTGAACTCATGGAAAAACTTCTTCATAAGTATCCTCCTTCCGTCCTCAGTGCTTGGGAACGATGCGGTCGTGGCCGCCCATATAGGGCCGCAGGGCCTGGGGGATCAGCACGGAGCCGTCGGCCTGAAGGTTGTTCTCCAGGAAGGCGATCAGCATCCGGGGAGGGGCCACGCAGGTGTTGTTCAGGGTGTGGCACAGCTGCATCCTGCCGTTTTCGTCCTTGTAGCGGATTTTCAGCCGCCGGGCCTGGGCGTCGCCCAGATTGGAGCAGGAGCAAACCTCGAAATACTTCTGCTGCCGGGGGGACCAGGCCTCGATGTCGCAGGACTTGCACTTCAGGTCTGCCAGGTCGCCGGAGCAGCACTCCAGCTGCCGCACCGGGATATCCAGGGACCGGAACAGCTCCACGCTGTAGCGCCACAGCTGTTCGTACCACTTCTTGGAGTCCTCAGGCTTGCAGACCACGATCATCTCCTGCTTTTCAAACTGGTGAATGCGATAGATGCCCCGCTCCTCAATGCCGTGGGCGCCCTTCTCCTTCCGGAAGCAGGGGGAATAGGAGGTCAGTGTCTGGGGCAGGGACTCGGCGGGCACGATCTGGTCGATGAACTTGCCGATCATGGAGTGCTCGCTGGTGCCGATCAGATACAGGTCCTCACCCTCGATTTTATACATCATGGCGTCCATGTCGGTCTGGCTCATGACGCCCTCCACCACGTTGCCGTGGATCATAAACGGGGGGATGCAATAGGTGAAGCCCTTGTCGATCATGAAATCCCGGCCATAGGCCAGCACGGCCTCGTGGAGCCGGGCGATATCGCCCATGAGATAATAGAATCCGTTGCCGGAAACCCGCCCGGCGGCGTCCATGTCGATGCCGTCGAAGCGCTCCATGATCTCCGTGTGATAGGGAATATCGAACTCCGGCAGCTTGGCCTCGCCGAAGCGCTGAACCTCCACATTGTGGGAGTCATCGGGGCCGATGGGCACGGAGGGGTCGATCATCTGGGGGATAACCATCATGATCTTGGTGATCTGCTGGGTCAGACGGCCCTCCATCTCCTCCAGCTGGGCCAGCCGGTCGGCATTGGCCTTCACCTGGGCCTTGGCCTCCTCGGCCTCTGCCAGCTTGCTGGGGTCCTTCTTGGCCTGACCCATCAGCATACCCACCCGCTTGGACAGCTGGTTGCGCTGGGCCCGCAGGTCGTTGGCCTCGTTCATGGCGGCGCGCTTTTCGGCGTCCAGAGCGATTACCTCGTCTACCAGAGGGAGCTTGGCGTTCTGAAATTTCTTGCGGATATTTTCCTTGACGGCTTCCGGGTTGTCCCGGACAAATTTGATATCAAGCATGGTAATGCACCTTTCCGTGTTTCACGTGAAACAGTTATTTCTTTTTGATGGTATGGAGGGCCTCCAACAGGTCGTTCAGGTCGTCCACGCTGTAATACTCCAATTCAATGCGCCCTTTCTTCTTGCCGGAGACAATGCGGCATCCCCGGCCCAGGGTGTTCCCCAGATCCCGGGCGGCCTCCTGAGCATAGTCCACGGTCAGACCGGCAGGGGAGGGCTTCTCCTTCTTCCCGGCGGTGAGCTTCTTCACCAGCTGCTCCGTCTGCCGGACGGACAGGTCATTTTTCAGGATGGTGGCCGCCGTGGTCTCCTGCAGGGCAGGGGACAGGGGCAGCAGAGCCCGGGCGTGGCCGTTGGTCAGCCGTCCATCCTCCACCATGGCCCGCACCGGGGGACACAGGTTCAGCAGACGCAGGGCGTTGGCCACGGCGGACCGGGACTTGCCCACCCGCTGGGCGGTTTCCTCCTGGGTCATGTTGTACTGGCTCATCAGCACCTGATAGCCCTCGGCTTCCTCGATGGGGTTCAGGTCCTCCCGCTGGAGGTTCTCGATCATGGCCAGCTCCATGGCCTTGCGGTCATCGGCCTCGATGACGATGGCCGGCACCTGGGTCAGTCCCGCCATGCGGGCGGCCCGCCAGCGCCGCTCACCGGCGATGATCTGGTAATAGCCGGACTGCAGCTTCCGCACCGTCAGCGGCTGGATGATGCCGTGCTCCCGGATGGAGTCGGCTAAGTCCGCCAGGGACTCCGGGTCAAATTGCTTGCGGGGTTGGGATGCGCAGCTTTCCACCTGAGAAATCGGCAGAAACAGACTGCTCTTTTCCTCCTGAGAGTCGATCACGTCGTCTCCCAACAGGGCGGCCAGGCCTTTGCCCAGCCCTTTTGGGTTGTTGGCCATTGCTGAAACGCTCCTTTCCGCACAGAATCAGGTATTTTTCTTGAGAAATTCGTTGGCCAGAGCCAGATAGGCCTCCGCGCCCCGGCAGCCCCGGTCATAGGCCGTGATGGGCTTTCCATGGCTGGGCGCCTCGGACAAGCGGATGTTCCGGGGGATCACCGTGGCATACACCTTCCCGGGGAAGAATCGCTTGACCTCCTGGGCTACCTGAATGGCCAGGTTGGTGCGCCCGTCGAACATGGTCAGCAGCACGCCCTCAATCTGGAGCCGGGGATTCATGTTTCGCCGGACAATGCGCACGGTGTTCATCAGGTCGCTGAGACCCTCCAGGGCGTAGTACTCTCCCTGCAGCGGCACCAGCAGGGAATCCGCCGCGCACAGAGCGTTCAGGGTCAGCAGCTCCAGGGAGGGGGGACAGTCCACAAAGATATAGTCATAATCCTCCCGGACGGCGTCCAGGGCGCTGCGTAGCAGAAACTGCCGGTCCGCCATTTCGATCATCTCCACGCCGCCCCCGGCCAGGGCCTTGCTGCTGGGCAGCACGTCGCCATAGGGGGTGGTGACAATGGCCTTCCGGGTCTCCACGCCGTTGATGAGCACGTCATACACGCCGTTGGACACGGATTTGTCCACCCCCATGCCGGAGGTGGCGTTGGCCTGGGGGTCAAAGTCGCACAAAAGCACCCGCTTCCCCAGGTATTTCAGGGCCGCAGCCAGGTTGACACAGGTGGTGGTCTTCCCAACGCCGCCTTTTTGATTCACGATCGCCACGATTTTCGCCACTTTGTCCACACTCGCTTTCTGTCGGTCTTTATTTTAGTATATCACATTTTCAGTCGGTTTCAATAGAAAATCTGCAAAATGAGAAAAATCTTGAGAAAAATGTTTCACGTGAAACGGCGAAACCAACACGCAAAAAAGGGTGGATGTTTCACGTGAAACATCCACCCCGTGGGTCATATCAGGATCATCCCCGAAACCGGCGGCAGCCGCAGCCGCAGCTTCCCGCCGGGGGCATAGAACTGCTGGAAGGTCAGGGCCTCCCGGGCTAGCTCCCGGGGCCAGGGGATGGCCACCTCTGCGGCGTCCTCGCCTGCGTTCAGGGCTGCCACGGTGATCTCGTCTCCCAGCTGCCGCCGCAGCACCAGAACGCCGCCCCGGGCATGGAGATAGGTCAGGCCCCCCTCCTGCAGGGACAGGCGCTCCCGGCGCAGCTGCCCCAGCTGCCGGAAGAAGACCAGCAACTCCCGATCTTCCCGGCCCCAGGGATAGGTCCCCCGGTTCAGGGGGTCCTCAAAGCCCTCCATCCCGGCCTCGTCCCCGTAGTACACCGTGGGGGAGCCGGGGAAGCAGTACAGCAACATCTCGCCCACCCGCAGCCGGGCCTGGCCCTTCTGCCGCTGGGCAGGGGAGAGGCGGTATGCCGCCCGGCCGTCCTTGGTATCCGGCACATCCTCCGCTCCCAGCAGGGTCAGGATCCGGGGCGTGTCGTGGGTGCCCAGAATGTTCAGGGCGCTGTAAAAGGCGGGCCGGGGATAGTGTTCCCGGATGACCTCCATGGTGTCCCGGAAGACGGCGGCGTCGCCGCCCCGCAGCCAGTCCAGGGCTGCCGTCCGGAAGGGATAGTTCATCAGCCCGTGGGTCTCACTGCCCAGCAGATACCGCCTGCGCTGGCTGTAGGCGATCTTGTTGCTGCCGTCCTCCCACACCTCGCCCAGCAGGAAGCTGTCGGGTTTCTCCTGGTCCATGGCGCTGCGGATTTCGGCAATGAAGTCGTCCGGCAGCTCGTCGGCCACGTCCAGCCGCCAGCCGGAAGCCCCCTGCCGCAGCCAGTGCCGCACCACGGAGTCTCTGTCCCGGATGATGAACCGGCGATAGCTGTCCGCAGACTCCTGCACCGCCGGCAGGGTCTTGATGCCCCACCAGGCGTCGTAATCCTCCGGCCAGGGGTGGAAGGAGTACCAATTATAATACTGGGACTCCCGGCTCTGGGCCGCCCCCAGCTCCGGATAGAAACCCTGGGCGTTGAAATACCGGCTGTTGCTGCCGGTGTGGTTGAACACTCCGTCCAGCATCACCCGGATGCCCCGGCACCCTGCCTCCCGGCACAGGGTGCGGAAGTCCTCCTCGGTGCCCAGCATGGGGTCAATGCGCCGGTAGTCCGCCGTGTCGTACCGGTGGTTGCTGTCGGACTCAAAAATCGGGCACAGGTACAACGTACCTACTCCCATACTCTGTAGGTAGTCTAATCGGTAGGTGATCCCAGCCAGACTGCCGCCGAAGAAATCGTTGTTGCGGATGATCCCCTGGGCATCGGGCCGCCACACCGGAGTGTCGTCCCAGTCCTGGTGGACCACCCGGTTCCCCACCATCCCGGCGGGGTCCGGCACCCGGGTGCGGCAGAACCGGTCCGGGAAGATCTGATAGGTGATCCCCCGGCCAAACCAGGCGGGGGTAGGGCGTCTGTCGTCATAAACCGTCAGCTGCCACCGGGCCTGGTCGTCGAAGCCGTGAAGGCCGTATAGCCTTTGCTCCTCCGGATACGAAAACCGGAAGGCGTACCACAGCAGTTCCGGCTCCTCCGGGGCGGTGTATACCCCCTGCCACCGGCCATCATCGCCGGGGGACAGGGCCATCTCCTGCTCCGTACCCGCAAATTCCCGCCGCAGGAGCAGCGTCACGCCGGTAACGTTTTCATCCCCCGGTCGAACCGCGAAACGGACAGTGGCGCCGCACACGGCGGCGCCAAAGGGGGACTTATATTCCGTATCGCGGGAGTCAAAGATCTTGCTCATGGAATGCCTCATTTCAGCAGGGTATTTTCGCCGATGACCACGGCGCCGATCTCCTCTTGGGAGAAATAGGAGTTCACAATGTCCACGGCGGTGGAGGCCAGGGCCGCGCCGGAGCCGCCCTTCTCGATGACCACGGCCACGGCAATCTGGGGATCGTCATAGGGGGCGAAGCACACGAACACGCCGTTGTTGGTGTTGGCGATACCGGTTTCTGCGGTACCGGTCTTGGCGCCGGCAGACACCACGCAATTGGAGAAGTAGTAGGACAGGCTCCCGGTGGTCAGGTTGTGCATGCCCTCCTTCACCGCCTGCACGGTGCTGCCGCTCATCTCCACGGTGTTCAGCGGCGCCTTGTCATAGGCGTAGATCACCGAGGAGTTGTCGTAGGATTTCACGTTTTTCAGCAGATGGGCCTCATAGTGCTGGCCGCCGCCCACCAGGGTGGCGATGTAGTTGGCCAGCTGCAGGGGCGTGAACAGGTCATAGCTCTGGCCGATGGCGGCGGTCAGGGTCTGGCCGTCAGTCCACTCCAGACCGTTGCGCTCGGCAAACTCCGGGGTGGCCATGGAGCCCTTGGCCTCGGCGCTTCCCGCCCCGCCGATCTCGATGCCGGTATACTCGCCCAGACCGAACTGCTTGGCATAGTCCGCCAGGGTCTTGATACCCGTCAACCGGCCCACCTCATAGAAGAAATAGTTGCAGGACACGGTGATGGCCTGGGACACATTGATGCGCCCGTGGGTGCCGCCGTACTCGTTATAGATCCAGCACCGGGGCTGGGGAGATTTGTAGTAGTCATACACACCCCGGTCCACAATGGTGGAGGAGGGGGTGATGATCCCCGACTCCAGGGCCGCCACGGCGGTACAGGGCTTGAAGGTGGAGCCCGGGGCGTATGCGCCGCCGATGGCCCGGTTCAGCAGGGGAGTGCCCACGGTGTCGCTGACCAGCTTGCTGTAATCCTGGTCAAAGGTGGACAGATTATAGGTGGGATAGCTGGCCATGGCCAGCACCTCGCCGGAGCCTACCCCCACCACCACCGCTGCGCCGCCCCGGACAATGCCGTCCTTGGCGGTCATGGCCTCGATGGTCTGGGCCAGGGACTTCTCCGTGTCCTCCTGCACGTCGATGTCCAGGGTCAGGGCCACGGTGCCGCCGGGCTGAGGCTCCTTGGTGTAAAGCTCGCCGGTGATCTTCCCCTCCTCGTTGGTGGTGATGATCCGGGTGCCCTTGGTGCCGTGGAGATAGGACTCAAAGGCCTTCTCCACGCCCTCCCGGCCCACCAGGGAGTTCATGGAGTAGCCCTCCATGTCCCGATAGCCGGTGACGCCGTTTTCCGGGTCGCCCACCCAGTCCTCGTAGTAGATGGGGCTCAGCCGCCCCAGCACATGGGCGGCATACTCGGTGTTATACACCCGGGCGGAGGAGGTGCCGGTGGATACCCCCTGATACTGGCCGTCCGCCGTCTGGCTGATCAGCTCCACGGACACGTCGTCGGCAAAGACGTACTGTGCGTCCGTCAGACTCTTCACCGCCAGCTCATACCGCACCCCGGCGATGGTCCGGGCCTGGTCGTCGGTATAGCTGCTGTCGATTTTGAACAGCTCCCGAAGCTTGGCCATGAACCGGTCCGGCTGCAGGGTGGGAGTCACCTGGGACAGCTTGGAATAGGGGATGCTCTTGTTTTTCAGGAACAGGGCGAAGCCCTCGCTGTCCTGGGCGTCGGTATAGCTGTAGGGCGCGGTTTTGCTCAGGGGCAGGGTATCGTTCCAAACGGTGTTGTTCTCGGCGCACAGGTCCGTCAGCCGCAGAATGGCGGCGTTCAGGTCCTGGTCATTCTCAAAATCCTTGGCGGAGAAGATCAGGGTATAGGTCAGCCGGTTGGACACCAGCACCTTGCCGTTGCGGTCGGTGATGATCCCCCGGGAGGCCTCCACCGTCTCGCTGGTGGCGTTGCTGGCCAGGGACTTGGCCCGGTTTTCCTCCCCGTGAAGGATCTGGGTATAGTACATCACCCCGGCGAAGGCCAGCAGGCACAGGCCCATCAGCCCCGTCAGCGCCCAGATACGGACCCGCACCGGGTCAAATGCGTTATTCTTCATGGCACGCCTCCTATCTCAGGATCCGGTTGTGCACGCTGCGCAGCAGCAGATACACCAGCGGCGACAGCACCACCGTCACGGCCAGCTCCCGCCCCGTCAGCGACAGGGCGGCGCTCAGCTCCACCCCCTGCCGGAAGGTCAGCAGCACCGTGTGCAGCAGGTCCGTGATCACCAGGGCCAGAGCCGCGCACAGAACGGCGCACAGGAATCCCTGGCTCAGAAGCCGCTTGGCGATCATCGCCGCCGGCAGCGCCGCCGCCAGAAACGCCAGGGTATAGAAGCACGGGATGACCCCCGGCATAGTCAGGTCGCACAGCAGGCCGAAGACGCCGCCGAAAACGGCTCCCTCGGCGGGACCCTCCAGCATGGCCATGATCCCGGCGATCACCGGCGGCAGAAACGGGTGTACCGCCCACACGGAGATGCGGTTGAGCACCAGGGACTGCACCAGCACCAGCAGCAGCACCGCCCCGGCGTAGTACAGCCATTTGAAGAACATATCCCGTTGGTTCATGGATTGATTCATGGCCGCTCCTCTCAATCCACGATGGTGAAGTCCGTGATCACGAACACCTCCACCAGCTGGGTGATATCGGTTTTGGGGATGATGGTGGCGTAGCGGGTCAGGCCGTTGTCATCGGTTTTGATCTCCTCCACGGAGCCGATGACCAACCCCGAGGGATAGTAGCCTCCCAGGCCGGAGGTGACGATCATGTCGCCGTTGATGAGGCTGGATTCCCCCTCCAGGTACGACAGCTTCAGCTTTCCCTGCCCCATCAGGGCCAGGTCCCCCATGGCCACCGTCACCTCGCCGGTGCGGAACACCAGGGCCCCCAGTTGGGAATCCGTGTCCAGGATGGTGGTCACGGTGCACCAGTTGGCGCCCGCCTCGGTGACCACACCCACCAGATAGCCGTACTGATCCACCACGCAGTCGCCGATGGCCACGCCCAGGCCGGTGCCCTTGTTCAGGGTCAGGGTCCTGGACCAGTTGGAGGTGCTGCGCTCAATGACCCGGGCCGCCTCAAAGGTGAAGTCCCGGCGCTGCTGCCGCAGACCGTTCAGGTCCCGCAGCCGCTGGTTCTCCTCGCTGTCGGTCTTGGCCTGGCGCGCATCCTCCTTCAGCTGGGCGTTTTCCTTGCGCAGCTCCTCGATCTCCTGGCGCAGGGCTTCCACCGTCTCGAACCGCTGGCCGATGTTCTGGAACCATCCGGCCACGGCGGAACCCGCCGCCCGGAAGGGATAGGTGACCACCCCGGCGGCGTTCTGCAAAAAGCCCGTCTGGTTGCTGACGGCGCTGGCGATACACAGCCCCACCGCCACCACCACCACGGCGGCCAGCATCATAATGCCGTTTTTCTGAAAAAATCGTTTCATAGCGTATTCCTTATCGTCGAGACTGTCGAAAAACTCGGAAATCTTCCACCATCGGAAAGGAAGATCGTTACGAAAGAAACCCATCAGGGGTGTCTTTCGTTTGCAATCACAGGTTTTTCAGAACTTTTTAAGTTCTGAAAAACCGCACCAGTTTATCAAAAAAGTCTTTTTTGATAAACTGGTCACAGCAGCGTCACGCCGAACTCCGCCAGCATCCGGCTCAGCAGCAGCACCGGCAGACCCATCACGTTGAAAAAGTCCCCGTCGATGCGCTCCACCAGCAGGGCCCCCTGGCCCTGCACGCCGTAGGCCCCGGCCTTGTCCATGGGCTCGCCGCCCCGGATATAGGCCATCAGCTCCTCCCGGCCGGCGGGCCGGAAATACACGTCCGTGGACTGGGCCCGGGTCAGGGACCGCTGTCCCTGCCGCAGGGTAACGCCGGTGCACACCGTGTGCCGCCGCCCCGCCAGGTCCGTCAGCATCCGCAGGGCGTCCGCCTCATCCTTGGGCTTTCCCAGCCGCTGCTGGTCCAGAAACACCATGGTGTCGGCGGTGATGACGATCTCATCCTCCTCCGACGGCACCGCCTGGGACTTCTCCCGGCTGATATACGACACGATCTCCGGGGGCGTCAGCCCCTGGGGATACCACTCCTCCACCTGAGGAACCCGCACGGTGAAATCCCGGATGCCGATCCGGGTCAGCAGTTCCTGCCGCCGGGGGGAACCGGAGGCCAGCACGATCCTTGCCATGGCCTCACCTCCCGGTGGAGCCGAAGCCGCCTGCGCCCCGCTCCGTCTCGTCCAGCGCGTCAACCCGCACCAGCTCCGGCCGCACCACCGGCACCACCATCAGCTGGGCGATGCGGTCCCCGGGCCGGATGGTATAGTCCTCCCCGGACAGATTCACCAGCCCCACGGAGATCTCCCCCCGATAGTCGCTGTCGATAACGCCCACGCCGTTGCTCAGGCCGATTCCGTGCCTGAAGCCCATGCCGCTGCGCACAAACACCAGGGCCGCATAGTCCGGGGAGGGCAGGGCAATGGCGATCCCCGTGGGGATGCCCATCCGCTGGCCTGGGGCCAGGGTCACGTCCTCCTCCGTGCACGCGCACAGGTCCATGGCTGCCGCGCCCGCCGTCTTATACTGGGGCAGCGGGAACTCCCGGCCTATTTTCGGCGACACCGCCTTGATTTTAAGCTCCATTGTACCACTTGCTCCTATTGAATATGAAAACAAACTGTGAAAAGATTGTAAAGGTTGATAACCGGGCGTATTTATTCCACACCCCGGTAGAACAGGCCCCGGGTCAGCTGGTCCGGCCGGTAGTCGCTGCGGCCCTGATAGGCCCGCAGCACCCGCGCACACTCCTCCGGCGGCTCCGTGGTGAACCGCAGCCGCGCCCGGGTCAGCCCCAGCTGCCGCCACTCCGGCTTATCCGCCAGGAACAGCACCTTACTGTTCTCGATCTCGCACCGGTGGCCCCACTGGCCCACCAGGGGGAACTGCGCCCCGGTGCGGTCCACCAGGACGTTCTCCTGGCCGCACCGGCAGGCAGGGGAGCGGTCCGCATAGTCCCGCCCGGCGTCCCGGCAGCCCAGCTCGTTGCGGATGACGCAGTTTTCCATGATCATCAGCGGCAGGCGGCCGTATACCACCGCCTCGCAGGGCAGAACCTTCCGCAGGTCCCGGAGCTGCTGCCACCGCAGCTCCATGGACACGGCGGCGGCTTCCAGCCCCAGCTCCTTCCAGAACAGCAGGGACTCACTGTTGAAAAGATTCAGCCCCAGGTCTCCCCACAGGGGCAGACCCAGCCCCTCGGCAATGGGCAGATGCCCCAGATTGCCGAGGGCCACGGCGGAGAGCTGCTGCCGGTGCCGCTGCAAAAGGGTCCGCAGCGCCGCCTGGTCCTCCGTCCGGAAAATCCGGGGCAGAACGGCGCAGATATGGGTCATCTCCGCCCAGCGGTCCAGGTCGATCTTCTCCAGCAGCTCCGCCGGAACATACACCGTCTCGCACTGGGCCAGGGGTTCTGTCAGCTGCTCCGGCCGCATAATGGAGCAGGTCAGCACCGGCGCGTCAGGCCCCGGCTGGTCCTGGGGCAGGGGAGAGGGGGTACCTGTCCGCCGCACCGGCGGCTGGGCCAGGGCGGCTTCCAGCCCCTCCAGGGCCTGCCGCCGCAGGGCGTTCACGGCGCTGGCCGGCAGCATCAGCCCGTCATCCAGCTCCACCCGGGTGTCCCGGGGCCGGAACACGGTGCCGCCGGTTTTCTCCAGCCGGGCCTGCAGCTCCTCCGCCGTCAGCGCCCGGTTCCGGGCCTCCTCCGGGGCGGGACCCTCCGCCCGGACGGTGTGTCCTTTGGCGGAGGCCGTCAGCTGAGCGGGCACACCGGCCCGCAGAGTGCAGACCATGTCCACCGGTACCCGGCGGCTGTCCTCCCTGCTGTACCCGGCCTTGGCCCGGGCAAACAGCTCCTTGGGCTCCGGGGCGTTCTCCGGCCGGGTGCCAAACATCTCCGGCCCGGTGCGCCCCTTATAGTATCCGTCGGTGAAGCCGCTGCGGGAAAAGGCGGCCTCCAGCTGCCGGGACTCCTCCCGGCTGGGTCCCCGCTTCTCATCCAGCAGACGGCGATAAATTCCCGTGATCACCGCCACATATTCCGGCCGCTTCATGCGGCCCTCCAGCTTCAGGCACGCCACGCCCATCTGTTCCAGCTCCTGCACATAGTCCGCCAGATTGGCGTCCTTCAGGCTCAGGGGATGGCCTCCGGCGGCCTTTTCGTTGACGCCGTAGGGCAGGCGGCAGGGCTGGGCGCAGGCTCCCCGGTTGCCGCTGCGTCCGCCGATCACGGCGCTCATTTCGCACTGACCCGAGTAGCACATGCACAGGGCGCCGTGTCCGAACACCTCGATTTCCGCGGGACAGTCCCGGGTTATGGTGTGGATGTCCCGGCGGCTCAGCTCCCGGGCCAGCACCACCCGCTCCAGGCCCAGCTCCGCCGCCCGGCACGCCCCGCCCAGGGTGTGCAGGCTCATCTGGGTGCTGGCGTGGAGGGGAACATCGGGCGCAATTTCCCGGGCCATGCGCCAGATGCCCCAGTCCTGGATGAGGATGGCGTCCACCCCCATGTCCGAGGCTTTTTTCAGGGCCTCGGCGGCGGCAGGCAGCTCCCGGTCCGTCACCAGGGTGTTCAGGGTCAGATACACCTTCACCCCCCGCAGATGGCAGTAGGCCACGGCCTCCCGGAACTCCTCGTCCGTGAAATTCCGGGCGCTGCGCCGGGCGTTGAGACCGCCGAAACCCATGTACACGGCGTCTGCCCCGTTCTGCACGGCGGCGGTCATGGCCTCCCAGCCCCCGGCGGGGCTCAGCAGCTCCATCATTGGCCCCGGCCCTGCTGGGCCTTGAACAGCTGGCGTCTCAGCTCCGAGGCTTCGTTCTTGGCCTGGGTGGCCTCGTCCAGATAGTTTTTCACCTGGCGGCGCAGATTCTCCGCCGCCGCCTGATTTTTCAGCAGCTCATCCGCCAGGTTCACCGCCGCCAGCACCGCCGCGTCCGCGCGGCTCACGCGCAGTGTCTCCTGGGTCTGGCGCATCCGCTGGTTCACCAGCGTGCCCACCTGTTCCATATATGCCGCGCTCTCGTCCGCCACCAGGGTGTACTCCTGGCCGCAGATGGTCATTGTTACCTTATTTGCCATGTCATCCTCCTATTTATGTAAACCGCAAAAAGAGTCATACCGATACAGAATCCATTATACCATAAAATCCCGCCGGGAAAAGCCTTTTCTGACGAAAAGGAGAATTTTGTGAAAAACCTGCCTGGGCGGCTTTACGAACCGGGGGATTTCGTGTAAAATAAAGGGGTTCCGAAGAAAACAGAAGGGAGGGCGCGGCTATGAGCGGCTATATCCTGCGGGAAAATGACCCCGGCATCGTGCTGACGGCGGACCAGGTGGACCGCCTGGTGAAAAACGGCGACGGCGACGCCGCGCTTTTATACCTGCTTCTGATGCGGGCGGACCGGGGCATCACCGAGCAGGAGCTGCAGTCCCGGCTGCGCTGGAGCCAGCTGCGGCTGAACGCAGCGGAAACGGGCCTGCAGCGGCTGGGTCTGATCCAGCGTCCGGCGGAAACGCCGCCTCCGGCCCCGGCGGAGGAGCGCCCGGTATACAGCGCCCAGGACCTGGCGGCCCTTCTGGAGGACGACCGCTCCTTCCGGATGCTGATCCCCCAGGTGGAGGAGAAGCTGGGCCGCAAGCTGAAAACCGCCGACCTGCAGGTGCTGGCGGGGCTGTATGACGACCTGGGTATGCCGGCGGACGTGATCTATCTGCTGGTGAACCACTGCATCACCCGGTCCGAGGAGCGCTACGGCCCCGGCCGCCGCCCCACCCTGCGCCAGATCGAGAAGGAGGGCTACTACTGGGCCCGCCAGGGCCTGTTCGACCAGGACAGCGCCGCCCGCTATCTGAAAACCTGGCGCGATAAGCAGCAGGGCCAGTCCGCCTATATGCAGGTGCTGGGCCTGGGCCAGCGCCGCCCGGTGGCCAGCGAGGAAAAGTACATCTCCGATTGGATGGACAAGGGCTTCCCGCCGGAAACGGTGGCTCTGGCCTACGACAAGACCATATTCTATAAGAAGCAGTTAGAGTGGCGGTATCTCAACGGCATCCTCCGCCGCTGGCACGAAAACGGCTGGCACACCCCGGAGGAGGTCCAGCAGGGCGACGCTGGAAAGCCCGCCCAGCCGTCCCCGAAGCCGGACAAGCCGGATCAGGACAACTCCCGCATGGAAAAATACATGAAGTGGTAATATAAAGCGGTAAAGGAGGGAACCCCATGCCCTACGACGGAAAAATTCTCAGCCGGGCCATGGCCCGCTTTGACGAGGATAAGCAGCGCCGGGCCCGGCAGTTCCGGGAGCGTCAGCAGCAGCTGTTTGCCCGGGAGCCGGAGCTGGCGGACATCGACCGCCGCCTGCGCGGCACCATGAGCCAGATCATCACCAGGGCCCTGAAGGGGGGGCAGGACCCGGTGCCTGCCATCCACGCCATCCGGGACGAGAATCTGGCCCTCCAGCGCCGCCGGGGGGAGCTTCTTACGGCTCTGGGCTATCCTGCCGACTATCTGGAGGAGAAGCCCCGGTGCGCCCGGTGCGGCGACGCCGGGTTCCTGCCGGACGGCTCCATGTGCGCCTGCCTGCGCAGCTACTACGCCCGGGAGCAGATCGCGGAGCTGTCCCACATGCTGGACATCGGCTCCCAGAGCTTCGACACCTTCCGCCTGGACTACTATTCCACGGACCGGGGCGGCCTGCCACGCTCCCCCCGGGAGGCGGCCCAGCGGAATCTGGAGATCTGCCAGTCCTTCGCCCGGGACTTCCGCCCCGGGAAGCAGAACCTGCTGCTGTTCGGCGCGCCGGGCCTGGGCAAGACGTTTCTGTCCGCCTGCATCGCCCGGGTGGTCAGCGAGGACGGCTTCTCCGTGGTGTACGACACGGCGGGGCATATTTTCTCCCAGTTCGAGGCGGCCAAGTTCCGCCGGGACGACGTGGACGAGCCGGACGAAAGCGTGGAGCGCTGCATGGCCTGCGACCTGCTGATCCTGGACGACCTGGGCACCGAGATGACCACCGCCTTTGTCCAGAGCGCCCTGTACCAGCTGCTCAACGGCCGCCTGCTGGCGGGAAAGAGCACCATCATCAGCACCAACCTGGACCCCGACCAGATCGGCCGCCGCTATTCGGCCCAGATCATGTCCAGGCTGGAGGGGGAGTTTGAGCTTCTGCCCTTCACCGGCCAGGACATCCGCCTCCTGAAGCGGGAGCAATAGAAGTCTCAAGAAATCCTGCGCGGCTCACGCCGTGCAGGATTTCACAGCTTGTCAAAAAAGTCTTTTTTGACAAGCTGTGTGCGGTTTTTCAGAACTTAAAAAGTTCTGAAAAACCTGTGATTGCAAACGAAAG
>ERZ824598.2306-NODE-2306-length-20306-cov-5.440521_pt1 | contig 20306 bp, 20 predicted proteins | sample MGYA00519934_ERZ824598 | MGnify/ENA primary metagenome ERZ824598 (study PRJEB31778, sample SAMEA3449177) | human gut metagenome | biome: human gut; feature: human-associated habitat; material: faeces | place: United Kingdom | collected 2010/2012 ...
CGGTGCCGCTGCCCTCAGCGGGCCGCTGGGCGGGGGATACGGATTGCAGCCGAACGCATAAGGAACGTGCGTTCGGCAGACCCGACGGTTGATGTCGGGCCCGCGTCGGCCCGACGGGCCTCCTCGCAATGACACCGCAAGGGGCTTACCCGCTCACCGGCATCCGGCGCAGGTCAGATCCGGCGGTCGCGCTTCTGGTTGTCGTAATGTTTTTGCAGGAAGGGATAGATGAACTTGTAGATCAGCTTGTTTTCCAGGTTCAGCATATAGATGGCGAAGGTCCCCAGAAACAGGCCCAGGGCCGCCAGTAGCACGATCCGTGCGATTTTCCAGACAGTTTTCATTGCATCCTCCTTACCAGGCCAGGCTGTCGTCAAAGTCCACCAGGGTCTCATCCAGAGGCTTCTCGTTGAGTACCACGGACATATACTTGTTGATGGTGTTGCGCATATCCCGGCGGGAGATGGTGCGGCAGTCCTCCAGGTCATGCTCCAGGAACACGAACCGGAAGCCCAGGTCGCGGGCCTGCTCCTCCATCAGCGCGTGGACGCCGTTCATGCCCTTGCAGGCCACGTTGTCGTTGAAAATGACCATGTCGCAGTTGAACCGGGCGGCCCACTCCCACACAGCGTTGACGTTGTCCCACCCGCCCACGGCGTGGTGGCGCATGACGCCCTTTTCCGAGAACAGGGCCAGATCCTGAATGGCCTGCTCCGGGTCCGTGGTGGAGATCATGTTGTGGCCCATGGTGGAGTCCATGTTCAGCACGATGTTCACGCCCCAGCAGTTCTGGATCCAGGTGGGGAAGTCGGTATAATACACCGCCGACGGGCCCCACAGGAAGGCCCGGTGCCGGGTAGTACCCTGATAGGGCTGGTACCGCCGCTGATAGGCCTCCTGCATGATCTTGAGCACCTTGCGGTCGTTGCGGGTGAAGCGGTCCTCTTGTCCGTTGACGGAGGCCCAGGCATACAGCCGGTACAGGCTCTCGGATATGCCGGTAAGGGCGGAATAGGGGGTCTTGAAGATCTCCCACTTCTCCAGCTCGATGCGGTTCTGCTCGTTCATATGCTCCGCCCGGGCAAACAGGGCCTGCCAGTCGTACCTGACGCCGTATTCCTTCTCGATGAAGGCGATGGCGTCCTTGAGCATCTGGGTGGAGTAGGGATGGGCCCCGGGCTCGTTGTGGATCATGGCCAGGGTCACGGGGAAATCCGGCATACCGAAGCGCCGCCGCTGGAACATGGAGGTGGCCTCGCTGGCGTTGCAGGGCATATTGGTGGTCAGGACGGCCTTGCCCACCATGGGGAAGTCGTCGTCAATGGCCACGCCGGTCTCCGCCGAGCAGCGGGAGCACACGTCCGCCGCCAGGCCGAAGGACTCCGCCACGTCGATATAGTGGGGCTCCAGATGCTGGTCGATGTCGCAGATGATGAACTCCGGCAGGGTCTGGATGGGGATGGGGATCAGGGTGGGGAAGCCCGTCATGAACAGCGGGGGCAGCACCTCGTCCATGGGGACGATGTCGTCGGTCAGGGGGCCGCCGCCCAGCCGCCGGTCGTTGGCCAGCACCAGGGCGATCTTGTTGGTGAGGCTGGCCACGATGCAGTGCATATTCCGGTGGGCGATCCGCAGCTCCGTGCCGCGATAGCCCTCGAACAGCCGGTCAATAAAGGCGAAGGTGCCCAGATAGGAGCCCATCCACCGGTATTCCCAGAAGCCCTTCAGCACCGGCACCGGGGCCTTGGCCACCATGGCCGCCATGCTCATCAGGTTGTTCAGCCACGCGCCGTAGTCCGCGAAGGTGTCCTTCACGCCGCGCCACTCCCGATAGCGGGCGATGCCGGTCTTGTCCTGATACCGGCTGCGCAGGCCGCCGGCGCCGTTGCGGGCCTGCCACTTGGGGTCGAACCGCTGGAGCTTTTTGTCCACCGCCGTCACGGCGGCGTCCGCCAGGTTTTTCAGCTTCATGACCGGGCCTCCTTCCCGTGGATCCGCTTGATCTCCAGGCTCTCCACAAAGGCCTGGAACCGGGTGCGCAGCTGGCCTGCGGAACCCAGGGTGTATTCCTTTTCGATGGTGCAGCAGGGCACGTTCAGCTCGTTTTGCAGCACATGGCTGGCCAGCACCTTTTCATAGCTCCAGAACTCGCAGAACTTCATGCTCTCATAGATGATGCCGTCGGCGTGGAACTCCCGCACCAGGAGCTCCAGCTCCCGGTGCCGCTGGTCGATCTTGTCGCCGGACATGAAGCGGGCGCACTGGTTGGTGTGCAGATAGTGGCGGCACACAGCGTCGAAGGCCGTTTCGCCCGGCCGGATCCCGATCTCCTCCCGGCTGGGGAAGCTGCCGAAGCAGTAGCGGTCCGCCACCACCATAGCGCCGCACATCTCCAGCAGCTTGGTGAAGGCGGGGTCGTCGATCTCGCTGCCGGCCAGGACCACCCGGGCCCGGAAGGGGAACTTCGCCTCGGGCATACGGGTGCGCAGCTCCTCCAGCGTCTCCTCCAGATACGGGAGGATCAGGTCGTGGGGACAGACCTGGCTCACCAGCTGGATCACGTGGAACTCGTATCCGGTGATGGGCGGGTCCGGCAGCTTGCGCAGGTCGCCGATCCCGGTGATGACCCGGCACAGGCGGTTGTGCTTTTCCACCGCCGCGCGGATGGCGTCGTCGGACACGTCCACGCCGTAGTGCTCCCGGAGGGCGTCCAGCACCTTCAGCTGCAGCTGGGCCTTGTAATAATCCAGGGAGGTCTGGTCCCCCTTCATGGGCGGGTCGATGATGGTCAGGAAGAACCGGTCGTTTTTCACCGGGTGCAGCAGCTGGAAGTGCTCCTCCATGCGCTCCATGGCGGCGCAGCACTCGGCCCCGAACAGCGCGCCCAGATAGTTGTAGCCCCCCTCGATGGCCCGCTCCAGGATGCAGCGGACATAGGGGCAGTTGCGGCCGGTCATGTAGTACGAGGCGATGTCCGGCGAGGCGCTGCGGGGCGCCCGCAGACGGCTGGAGAAGCAGCCCGGCAGGTTCAGCAGTACCTCCGGAATGTAATAGCAGTTATAGCCCAGGGCGATCTGCCCCTGGTCCACCGCCTGCTGCACCAGCTGGTTATTGGCCTGCTGCAGCAGGTCCTCGAAAAAAATCAGATGCTTCAGATCCTTCATAGGCGGCTCCTTCCGCGGGAGGAAAACCTCTCTCTCCGTATTTTGGTTATTTCGGCCGTGTCAAGGCCATTCACGGTTCATACTATACCATTTTTCGACAGAAAATGCAACCGGAAATGTGGGTTCTGCCGAAAGAATCCACAGAATATACAATCCGCAGCCGGTAATTTTTCCCTGCCGGGGACGCAAACAGGAATTGACAATCGCGGCGGGAGAGGGTATCATGGTAGTACATGACCTGGGAACAAAAAATGTGTTTTTGTATATAGAACAGAATCAAGGAGGCAACAACATGATCTCTATGGAAATGCTCCAGGACGCACGCCGGGTGCTGTCCCCCGTTATCAACCAGACCCCTGTGCTGCACGCGCCGGGCCTGGTGCCGGACTGCGACTTTTATCTGAAGGCGGACTGCCTGCAGAAGACGGGGGCCTTCAAGCTGCGGGGCGCGTACTATAAGATCGCCACCCTGTCCGACGAGGAGAAGCGCCGGGGCGTTATCGCCTGCTCCGCAGGCAACCATGCCCAGGGCGTGGGCTTTGCCTCCCGGGATATGAAGATCCCCGCCACCATCTGCATCCCCGCCGCCGCCCCCATTTCCAAGATCCAGGCCACCCGCAGCTATGGGGCCAACGTGGTGCTGGTGGACGGCGTGTATGACGACGCCTATGCCGAGGCCGTGCGCCTGCGGGACGAGCAGGGGCTGACCTTTATCCACCCCTTCGACGACTATCGGGTCATGGCCGGTCAGGGCACCATCGGCCTGGAAATTCTGGAGCAGCTGCCGGATGTGGACGTGATCCTGGTGCCCATCGGCGGCGGCGGACTGATCTCGGGCCTGGCCTATGCCGTGAAGCATCTGAAGCCCTCCTGCCAGGTCATTGGCGTCCAGGCCGCCGGAGCCGCCAGCATGGTGGACTCCCTGGAGGCCGGGCATATCCTGACCCTGCCCAGCGTGCACACCATCGCCGACGGCATCCAGGTGAAAACCCCCGGGGACCTGACCTTTGAGATGTGCCGCCAGTATGTGGACAAGGTGGTGGCCGTCAGCGAAAACGAGATTGCCGGGGCCATCCTGTCGGTGCTGGAGAAGCAGAAGCTGGTGGCCGAGGGCGCGGGGGCCGTGGGCATCGCCGCCGCCATGTACGGCAAGGTGGACCTGCGGGGCAAGACCGTGTGCGCCCTGCTGTCCGGCGGCAATGTGGACGTGACCATGCTGGAGCGGATCATCACCCGGGGCCTGGCCAAGGCCGGGCGCACCGCCAACTTCGCCACGGTGCTGCCGGATCAGCCCAAAACCCTGGCCACTCTGCTGAACATCATGTCCGACATGGGCGTGAACGTGCTGGAGGTGAACCACGAGCGGGGCAACCTGAAGGCCCCGGTGGGCTCCTGCGTGGTGCACCTGCTGGTGGAGACCCGGGACGCCCTTCATGTGCAGCAGATGTACGAGACTCTGCGTGCCCAGGGCTATCCCATTATGGAACGGTAAAATAAGCGATAAAATCACCCCCTGCGTATCCGGAAACGGACACGCAGGAGGTGATTTTTGTTTTGTCGGCGGCCGTCACGGCCTTTCATAGCGGTATTCCAGCCCGAAATCCCGGTCATCCGCCTCCCGGTGCAGGTAATCGTATCCCTGCTCCGACACAATCCGGAAGCCGCATTTTTCGTGGGTCTTCAGGGAAGCGGCGTTCTTTTTGCCCACGCAGTCGCAGAGCCGGAACGGCCCCTCCGCCTTCATTGCGTCCAGGACCTCCGAAAGGAGCCGGACGCCGTATCCCTGCCGTCTCCGGTCCGGGCGCGTCTCCAGGGCTTCCAGGTAATACGGCCCCTCCGGAATCCTACAGATCCTCAGGGCGCTGACCCACACGCCGTCCTCCTCAAGGACCCAGCAAACGGCCTCCGGCTCCTTGAAGAACTCGTTTTTCAGAAAGTCCAGAAATCCGGACTCCACCATGCGGACGGCCGCCTCCTTGTCCGGCTCCTCCGGGCAGAAAAAGTCCGTGTTTTCCAGGTTGCTTTCGGCGTAGACATCCATCAGCTTTCTCTCGTCCAGCGCCTGACCGTCGGTGATTTTCAGCAACATCTTTTCTCCTCCTGTTTCCGGCTCTCCCGCCTGTGCGTCATATCTCCCGCTCCATGACAATGTACCGGGCCTCGCCTATGGTCCGGAAACGATTTTTCGTCCAGAAAGCATGGCTCTGGGGATTGCCCTTGTCCACCCCCAGACGTATTTTTTCGCAGCCGCAGGCGGAAAGATACGCCGCAAGCCCGCTGATGATCTGTGAACCCATGCCCCGGTGCTGATACCGCACGTCGGTCATGAACAGGCCGATGAAGGCGGTGTTTTTCTCGGGATAGCCCAGGATCAGGTCCATAATGGCCGCCAGGGACCCGCCGTCAAAAAAGCCGACGTAATATTTGTCCTCGCGGCTTTTTCCCGGCGGCAGGGCCTCCATGTCGTCCAATATGCTCTCTTTTGTCACAAAGGGCTCATGATACCGGTAAAAAATCCGGTTTTCGCGGCACAGCTCATAGATGGCGTCCACGTCATCCCGGCCCAGCCTCCGCACCTGATAGTTTTTTGAAATTTCGGTTATCTCCACGTCAAGCACCCCCGTCGACACTCGTTTCCTCCGCCCTTATTCAAACCCCCTGCCGAGGGAATCGGCTACATGGTTTCCAGGCTCACCCAGCACCCGTCCAAATAAGAGCAGCCTGCACAGGAGACGGCAATGGTGATCCAGTCAAATCCGTTCACCCAGTCGTCTATCGTGAACGACTCATTCTCCGATACCTGTTTGTCCAAAAAGTCCTGGAAGTCCTGCTTCCCCAGCGAGTGGATCATCACGCAGACCTCAAACGCGTCTTGGCCGCATTTCGGGCAGGTATACTTCCGGAGCGGCTGGGTGCGGTCCAGAAAATCCAGCTTGCACACGAACCCGTCCCAGCCGTGCCTGCCGCTGTCCAGCACGGTGATCTCTTTTCCGCACTCCCTGCACACCAGCTTTACAAGGCTGCGGTCATTGCTTTCCCACACCTCAAACTGCTCACAGCCGCAGGAGCAGTGTACAGTGCCTGTCACGCTGTATTCGTCGTTTTTGTCGCCGATCACCGTAAAGAACGGCTGCAAATGCGTCGGAATAGGCAGATCCATCATGATATCCTCCCTGTTTGTGTCAATTTTTTCCCATTTGAATACGGTTTTCTGACTGCCGTCAGTGAAAACATAGGTATCGACCAGAATCCCCTTGTGCTTCTGGTACAAATCGCCGCCGTTATAATCCTCCACTGCCTTCAGAATGGGCACACGGTCCAGTGCCTTTGCCTGAAGGGTGTCTATCAGCACCAGGGCCGCCAGAACACAGAACACCATCAGCGGGATTTTCACCTTCTTTTTCATACAAACACACTCCTCCATCAAATCCTGTTTTCTGCTTTATTCAAACGCCCCGCCAGGGGAAGTGATACGCCGTGTACTGTCCGCGGTGTTATCGGCACAAGAGCCAACTTATCAACATCATTACGCCGCCGACAAGGAAACAGGCAATACTTACCAAATGTCCCAGGTACTGCTTTATGATAATGGCAACAAAATTAAACAGGCCGATTCCGAATACGAAGCCGCCGACAAACCCAAGCACAATCCATCCGCTTTTTGTCCCATCTACTAACACGCAAAACAGGCATGCGGGCAACAGCAGCGCAACCATGCCCAGCATAACCAGGGCTGGATAACCGATCGGGTGTTTTCGCTTAAACTCCTGGTCAGCTTCCGGTGAAAAGAAATCCGTATAGTTTCGGGGCGGCGTCCAGTTGGACTTCCGCTTCCTTTTTTTCTTCTTGTTCACAGCAGTATTCCTCCTGCATTCTGTTTTCCTGCCCGCCCTTATTCAAACGCGCCGCTGACATAGCGGTACTTATCCAGGCTGGAGGCGCCGTTCCAGGTCATGTAGCCGCCGGTGTTGCCGGTTTCGGTCAGGGCCCGGATCTGGGCGGCCACCTCGTCGGGGCCATAGGTGTTATAGGGCTCCCGGATGGCGTTGTAGCACTGGATCCAGGTGCGCACGGCGGCAGGGGAGGGGGTCTCCTGCTGGCGGGCGGCGGCCTTTTCGCCGAAGGTTTTCATGGTTTCATAGGGGTGCTCCCAGGGCAGCCAGCTGCCGGAGGCGGAATAATGATCGGGGTACGGCATGGCGCTGATGGCGTCCACCACGCCGCTGATGGCGGCCCAGTACTGGCCGTAGGCCGTAACGTACTTTTCCGCGCACTCGCCGAACACGTCTGCCGAGACATACACCCCCGCCTCATGGAGCCGGTCGGCGGCATACTGCAAAAACCGCTGCACCGCCTGGGCCTTGCTCTCGTCATTGGTGTTGCGGTAGTCGATGGTGCCCGCCTCGTCATAGTCCCAGGTGCCGTCCGGGAAGCGGACATAGTCGAACTGAATCTCGTTGAAGCCCATGGTCCGGGCGGCCTCCAGGGCCAGGTCCACCTTATACTGCCACACGCAGCGGTTATACACGCTGGGCCAGTACATGCCGCCGATCTTCAGCGGATTGCCGTCCAGGTCCGCCACCACGCACTCCGGGTGATCCGTGGCCAGGTTGGGATCGTTGAAGGCCGTGATCCGGCCGATGACATAGTAACCGGCCTCCTTCAGCTTCCGCACCGCCGCCTGATAGTCCTCTAAGGTGTTGTAGGCGTCCTCGTAGGCGCTGGGGGAATACTGCTGCATCACCGGGGAGGCGTAGCCAATGGCCCCGCCGTCCATCACGTCCACCACAAAGGCGTTGATGCCGCAGCCGTCGGCCACGGCGATGTAGGCCTCTGGATTCCGGATGGCCTCGTTGTTCAGGTACAGGGCCTTCACGGTGCCGGGCATGACGTTGTTCTCGAACTTGGGCTTTTCATAGGCATCATAGTCCAGCCCCGCCGCGTCGCCGCCGCCCCAGCTGTCGCCCCGGTCGGCGTGGAGCTGGGCCATATCCGCGTCATAGGCCGCGGCGGCCTCCTCCTCCGTCAGCCGGACATACCGGGCGGGGATGCAGCCCCCCTCCGCCTGGTAATAGGCCACGCTGCCGTCCTCCGCCAGCCCCCGGTAGCCGGTAACGGTCAGGGCCTGGCCCCGGAGCACCAGGGGCCCGGTGGGGTTCCCGTCCCCGTCCGTCAGGTTCTGGGCCCGGCGGACATACACCGTCTCCAGCGTCACCACGGCGTTGACGTCGCTGGTGAGGTTGGCCCGGTCCAGCCAGCCGAAGCTGCCGTCCTCCCGGGGCACCCGAACCTGGTCCGGGTGATTTTTGTCGGCCTCCTCCACCACATAGTTCACCTGACTGCCCCGGATCAGCTGCTCCAGAACGGCGCCCTCCTCATCGTACAGGGGGGCCGTTTCCGACGCCGAGGCGATATAGCCCGCCGCCGTCTCCAGGGGCTTTGCCTGCTGCCGGGTGAAGTGCCACACCATGGCGGCAATGGTGGCCAGGCACACCAGGGCCAGGACCACGCCGGGCCACTTGGGGCGGCGCTGCTTCCGGCTGCGCCGGGGCCGGGGGGTGTATTCCGGCTCTGTTTCCGGGGCCCAATCGGGGGCCCATTCGCCGGTCTGCTGCTGATTCACGGACATAGGGGAAATACCTCACTTTTTGGGTTTTCCCCCATTATACCGTATTTTTCGCCGGATGGCTACCCTTTTGTTTCCGTCCCGGCCTGTCCCGCCGAAAAATCGGGACAAAACCCGGCAAAAGCGGGACAAACCGCCGGTGATGCGGACGGAAATGTGAATTTTTTTCGCTCCCCTTGCAATTTTGAAAAAATAGGCTATGATATAGGAGAAAGAATATGTCCCGCCCGGCGGGAAAAGAAAAGAAGGTACTGTTATGACGAAAATTGACATCGTGTCCGGTTTCCTGGGCGCAGGCAAGACCACCCTCATCAAGAAGATGGTGAAGGAGGCATATCAGGGCGAGAAGCTGGTGCTGATCGAAAACGAGTTCGGCGAGATCAGCATCGACGGCGGCTTTCTGAAGGACGCCGGTATCCAGATCTCCGAAATGTCCTCGGGCTGCATCTGCTGCTCCCTGGTGGGCGACTTCGGCAAGGCCCTGCGGGAGGTGAAGGAGCAGTTCCAGCCGGACCGCATCCTCATCGAGCCCTCCGGCGTGGGCAAGCTCAGCGACGTCATCGTGGCGGTGGAGAACACCGTGGCGGATATTCCGGATATGAAGCTGAACTCCTTTGTCACCGTGGCCGACGCCGGCAAGGTGAAGGTGTATATGAAGAACTTCGGCGAGTTCTATAACAACCAGATCGAGTCCGCCGGCACCATCATCCTGTCCCGGACCCAGAAGCTGACCCAGGAGAAGCTGGAGGCCGCCGCGGCCCTGCTGCGGGAGAAGAACCCCACCGCCGCCATCCTGACCACCCCCTGGGACCAGCTGGACGGTCAGGCCATTCTGGCCGCCGTGGAAAAGGTGTCCCTGGCCGACGAGCTACTGGAGAAAATGCGGGCCGAGCACGAGGCCGAGGAGGCCGAGCACCATCACCATCATCATGACCACGACGAGCATGACGAGGATGCGCATGAGCATCACCATCACCACCACGCCGACGAGGTGTTCACCAGCTGGGGCGCGGAGACGCCCAAGCAGTTCACCCAGGCGGATATCGACCGCATTCTGACGGCTCTGGATTCCGGCGACTACGGCGCCATCCTGCGGGCCAAGGGCATCGTGCCCGCCGCCGACGGCCAGTGGCTGCACTTTGACTATGTGCCCCAGGAGCACGAGGTGCGCTATGGCGCCGCCGACTACACCGGCCGCCTGTGCGTCATCGGCTCCCAGCTGAAGGAGGACGGCCTGAAGACCCTGTTCGGCCTGTAAGGAGACGCCTATGGACATTCCTGTATATCTCATCACCGGTTTTCTGGACGCCGGAAAAACCGACTTCATCAACGGCATCCTGAAGGACGGCTTCGCCGCCGAGGACCGGACGCTGCTGCTGTGCTGCGAGGAGGGGGAGACGGAGTACGACCCCAAATCCCTGTTCAACGTGTTCACCTACACCGTGGACGATCCCGCCCAGCTGACGCCGGAGTTCTTCAAGAAGCTGGAAAAGCAGTACCGGCCCAAGCAGGTGATCATCGAGTTCAACGGCATGTGGAGCTTCGAGCCCCTGTACCGGGAGGGTCTGCCTGCCAACTGGATCCTGTATCAGATCATGTGCCTGGTGGACGCCACCACCTTTGAGCCGTATCTGCGGAACATGGGCCAGCTGATGATGGAGAAGATCCTCAACGCGGACATGATCATCTTCAACCGCTGCAACGAGGAGCTGCGCAAGGCCCTGCGGGGCCGGAACCTGCGGATGGTGAACCGCCGGGCGGACATCTATCTGGAGAACACCGACGGCACCAGCGAGGACTACGTCACCGAGGACATGGCCCCCTTTGACCTGTCCGGCGGCCACCTGGACGTGCCGGACAACGACTACGGCATCTGGTACGTGGACATGATGGACAACCCCCAGCGCTACGACGGCATCACCGTGCGGTATAAGGCGCTGATGTGCCACTCCAAGAAGTTCCCGGGGATCCACTGCCCCGGCCGCTTCGCCATGGTGTGCTGCAACAACGACATGCAGTTCCTGGCCCTGGTGTGCAAGGGCCAGGAGCTGGAGAAGTTCAAGAACCGCCAGTGGGTGGAGATCCAGGCCACCGTGAAGAAGGAGCAGTGCCAGGCCTACGACGGCGAGGGCCCGGTGCTGTACGTCACCGATGTGAAGCCCTGCCAGAAGCCGGACCCGGAGAACGTCAGCTTCTGATACAGAGCGTAATATGTGATGCGGTTCATAACGGTCTGTATACGTTCAGGCAGAAAACCTATCAAAAAAATCCCCGGAGGGGCGCGGCCGCGCCCCTCCGGGGATGATTTATTTCCGTTATTCCTGGTCCAGGACCAGCTCCATGGTGTCCTGGGCGATCATCAGCTCCTCGTTGGTGGGAACCACCATCACGGTGACGGGGGCGCCGTCCCGGGAGATGATCTGCTCCTTGCCGCGGCAGCGGTTCTTCTCCGGGTCGCAGGTGATGCCCATGAACTCCAGCCCCTGGAGGATGTGGGCACGGGTCTCGGCGGAGTTTTCGCCCACGCCGGCGGTGAACACCACCACGTCCACGCCGCCCATGGCGGCGGCGTACTCGGCGATCATCTTGCGGACCCGGTACTCGAAGATCTCCAGGGCTACGGTGGCCCGGTGATGGTCCTTCTCCGCCGCCTGCTCCAGATCCCGGAAGTCGGAGGACACGCCGGACAGGCCCAGCATACCGGACTTCTTATTCAGCAGGTTCACGGCCTCGGAGATGGTCATGTCGTACTTGTTGGCAATGAACTCCACCACGCCCACGTCCATGTCACCGGCCCGGGTGCCCATGGGCAGGCCCGCCAGCGGCGTCAGGCCCATGGAGGTATCCACGCAGCGGCCGCCGTCGATGGCGGCCAGGGAGGAGCCGTTGCCCAGGTGGCAGGACACCACCTTCAGCTCCGCCGGGTCACGGCCCAGGATCTCCGCCGCCCGCAGGGAAACATAGCGGTGAGAGGTGCCGTGGAAGCCGTAGCGCCGGATCTTGTCGTTTTCATAGTACTCATAGGGGATGGAGTACAGATAGGCGTGCTCGGGCATGGTCTGGTGGAAGGCCGTGTCGAACACCGCCACCTGGGGCACGTCGTGGCCCAGCACCGCCCGGCAGGCCTCGATGCCGATGATGTTGGCGGGGTTATGCAGAGGCGCCAGGGGGGTGCAGTCCTCCACTGCCTGCATCACCTGGTCGGTGATGAGGACGGAGCTGGCGAAGCTCTCGCCGCCGTGGACCACCCGGTGACCCACCGCGTCGATCTCCTTCATGGAGGAGATGACGCCGTTGTCCGGGTCCACCAGGGCGGACAGCACCGCCTGGATGGCCTCGGAATGGGTGGGCATGGGGACGTCCGCCGCCGATACGGCGGCCTTGCCCTCCACCTGGGGCTTATAGGTGAATTTTCCGTCAATGCCGATGCGCTCGCACAGGCCTTTGGCCAGCAGATGGCCGGTTTCCGGGTCCAGCAGCTGATACTTCAGGGATGAGCTGCCGGCATTGATGACTAATACTTTCATGAAAGACCTCCTTGATTTTTGGTCCCACATTACATGCTGCAGGTTCCTTCTTCTCTATCTCGCAGGATATTGTATCGAAAAGACGGCGGCTTGGCAACCTTTTTTGGAAATAACTGGAAGCAAAATGAAAAAATAGCGGTCAAGGTTTTAACAATGTCAGGTATAGGAAACGGCTGTATTTCATAGGCGGACAAATATGTGAAAATCCTGGCAAACGGGTGAGTCCGCTTGTCAGAATTTTCACGGAGTATCCGCCTGTCAGGCGGAAAGCGGGGGACGGAAGCCCCAAAAAAGCTGTCCGTTACAGGGGGACAGAGGGGGCGCGTTTTCCCGGAAAACAGGGTGAAAAAAGCCCCGGCAGCGGCGCTGCCGGGGCTTCCATATTCTGGAAATTATTGCAGGATGCGGGCCGCGGATTCCTCGGCGAACTGCTTGCTGTAGAGATCGTGGTAATAGCCATGGCGGCGCAGCAGCTCCTGATGGGTGCCCTGCTCCACGATGCGGCCGTCCCGGACCACCAGGATCATGTCCGCCTTGCGGATGGTGGAGAGCCGGTGGGCGATCAGGAAGGAGGTGCGATCCTGGAGCAGGTGGTCGATGGCCTGCTGGATCAGCTGCTCGGTCTGGGTGTCGATGGAGGAGGTAGCCTCGTCCAGGACGAAGATGCGGGGGTCCGCCAGCACGGCCCGGGCAAAGGAGATCAGCTGCTTTTCGCCGGTGGAAAGCCGTCCGCCGCCCTCGCCCACGTCGCTGTCCCAGCCTTTTTCCAGCTTGGCCACCACCGTGTCGGCGGACACGGCCCGGGCGGCGGCCTCCACCTGCTCATCGGTGGCGTCCAGCTTCCCGTAGCGGATGTTCTCCCGGACGGTGCCGGAAAACAGGTGGGGGTCCTGGAGCACATAGCCGATGCTGCTGTGGAGCCACAGCTGGCTGCGTTGGCGGTAGTCCACGCCGTCAATGAGGATCTGGCCCTCCGTGGGCTCAAAGAAGCGGCAGGCCAGGTTCACCAGGGTGCTCTTACCCGCGCCGGTTTCGCCCACGATGGCCACGGTGGCCCCCTGGGGAATGTGCAGGGAGAAGTGCTCCAGCACGTTGCCGCCGCCGTCGGGATAGCGGAAGGTCACGTCCCGGAACTCGATCTCGCCCCGGATGGGCTCCCAGTTCTCCCGCTTGGGGTGGAAGGCGTCACCGTACTTTTCGATGACCTCCGGGGCGTCCTGAATCTGGGGAGTCTTGTCCATCAGGTCCATGACCCGCTCGATGGACGCCTGGAGGGAGATAAACTCGGCAATGTTGGCGGCGGTCATCTGGATGGGCTCGAAAATGCCCACGGCGTAGGTGGTGAAGGTGGAGAGGGTGGCCAGCTCCAGCAGGTGGTCGGAGACCATATAGCCGCCCCGCAGCAGCACAATGGCCACGGCCATGGTGCTGGCAAACAGCACCAGCGGGATATACACCGCGTTGAGCCGGGCCGCGCCGATGCCGGCGTCGTGCATCTGGCGGGTCAGGTCCCGGAAGGCGGCCACGGTCTGCTCCTCGGTGCCCAGGGTCTTGGTGGTTTTGGCGCCGGTGATACCCTCGTTGAAGGAGCCGGTGATGCGGGAGTTCAGCTTCCGGACCTTCCGGTTCCAGCGGAGGATGCGGTTCTGGAAATATCCGGTGAGCACCGCCATCACCGGAACGATGACGATGACCACCAGGGCCAGCCGCCAGTTCAGGGCCAGCATGGCCGCAAAGGTGCCCAGCACATAGAACAGGGCCCAGAGGATATCCGTCATGTTCCAGGCGATCATACTGGCGATGCGGTTTGTATCGCTCATGACCCGGGTCAGCAGATAGCCCACGGGGGTTACGTTATAGAAGGAGAAGGACAGGGTCTGGAGATGGTGGAACAGGGAGCGGCGCATATCCCGGCCCATGTTCATCTCGATGGTCATGGAGTTGCGGGCGAAGGCCACCACGGACAGGGCCTGCAGGACGATCACCAGCAGATACACCAGGGAGAAGGGCACGATGCCCCGGAGGGAATCCGCCTGGATGAAGTTGCGGATGGCGTAGCGCTGGAACAGGGGAATGGCCACGTCCACCAGGGCACACAGGCCGTTGAACACCAGCATCCCCACAAAGTCCCGGCGGAAGGGCCGCACAAAGGGGGTGAGCCTTTTCCAGATGCTCCAGTCAAAGGATTTTGTATAATCTTTCTCGTCGAAGGCAGCCATCAGGCGTTCCCTCCTTCCTCCACCAGCGCGCGGTCATCGCTGCGCATCTGGATGTCGTAAATATCCCGGTAAATGCCGGGGCGGTCAATCAGCTCCCGGTGGGCGCCCAGGGCGGACACCCGGCCGCCGTCCAGCACCAGAATGCGGTCGGCCTGCATCAGGGTGGTGACCCGGTGGGAGATCAGCAGCACCGTGGCGCTGTGCAGGGTGTCCCGCAGGGCGGCGCGGATTTTGGCGTCGGTTTCGGCGTCCACGGCGGACAGGGAGTCGTCAAACACCATAATGGGGGCCTGCTGCATCAGCATCCGGGCGATGGCCACCCGCTGCTTCTGGCCGCCGGACAGGGTGACGCCCCGCTCGCCCACCACGGTGTCGTACCCCTGGGGGAAGGCGGAGATGGCCTCGTCCACGCAGGCCACGGCGGCGGCCCGGCGCATGGCCTCGTCCCCGGCGTCCGGCCGCACGGCGCAGATGTTTTCCCCCACGGTCTGGGAGAACAGGAAGGGCTCCTGGAGCACCAGGCCGATCTGGCGGCGCAGGGACTCCCGCTTCATGCGGCGGATGTCCACCCCGCCGATGGTGATGGAGCCGCCGCCCTCCGGCAGGTCATACAGCCGGTCCAGCAGGTGCACCAGAGTGCTCTTGCCGGAGCCGGTGCCCCCCAGAATGGCGAAGGTCTCCCCTTGGTGAATGGTAAAGGACACGTCCTCCAGCACCGGCTGGCCGTCGTAGGCAAAGCTGACGTGGTCAAAGACGATGTCGCCGTTTACGGCGTCCACGGCGTCGGGCAGGTCCCGCTCCTCCCGGGCGTTGAGGATATAGCCCACGCGGTCCATGGACACCCCGGCCTTGCTCATATCGGACAGCACCCGACCCAGGGAACGGACGGGCCAGGCCAGAGCCTCGTTATAGGTGACGAAGGCCACAAAGGAGCCCAGGGTCATCCGCCCGGCCACGCATTCGCAGGCGCCGGCCACCACGATGACCATCACCTGCAGGCAGGTCAGCAGGGTGCCGGAGGCCCAGTATACGGACAGGAGCTTTCCCAGCCGGATCCACAGCTGGGAGAAGCGCTGGTTTTTCCCGTTGAACTTCTCCTCCTCATACCGCTCCCGGCCGAAGGCCCGGACCACCCGGACGGCGGTGAGGTTCTCCTGGGCGCAGGTGGTCAGGTCGCCCTCCGCCTCGTCGGCGGCCTGGAACCGGCCGGAGATCTTCTTGTAGAACACACCGGAGGACAGGCCCACAATGGGGATAAACAGCGCCGAGATCAGGGACAGGCGCAGGTTCATGGTGAACATGATGCACAGGTACAGCACGATCAGGAACACCGTGCGCACCACCTCCACCAGTTGGTTGCACACGAACTGGCGGATGACGTCCACGTCGGAGGTGCAGCGCTGGATGATGTCGCCGGTGGGGTTATTCTTGTGCCAGGCGAAGGGCAGATACTGAATGTGGCGGTACAGATCGTCCCGGATGCCCTTGACGTAGCTCTCGGAGCCCCGGGCCAGCTGGAGCCGCTGGCCATAGCTGCAAACGCCCCGCAGCAGGGCCGTCAGCAGGACGGCGGCAGCGGCCCACCACAGGGCCCGCAGGGGCTGGGCCTCCAGAGCCGCCCAGTTCAGCCAGGACATCAGGAACCCGGGCAGCTGGGGCGTTTCGGGCCCCAGGATGGAGTCCACGGTCAGGCGGATGATCTGGGGCGTCAGGGCGTTGAACACCATGGCCAGGCACGCGCACAGCAGCGCCGCCGCAAAGTGCCCCCAGCAGGGGCGCAGATATTTCCCGATGAGAGACAGCTTCTCCCGCCGGGATAATTTTCGGGTGGTTTCCATGAAGGCAAAAACACTTCCTCTCTCGATTCTTCTCTCTTTTCCAAATTCCGGGCACGAAAAAAGCGCCCTCCTTCCGAGGACGCCGACACAGCCGCAAGGGGCCCGCCCTATCTTACGGCAGGCTCGTTACAGGCGCACAAGGGTCCCCGACACGACAAAAGCGTTATAAAACAGCATATCGGGCACCACCTTTCTTATCAGATGGGTTCAGTATACACGGGCAGGAAACATTTGTCAAGCCGATTTGTCCGCCAGGTAAAAAACCGGAGGATTTTTCAAAATGTTGTGGCGCGGGAGGCGAAAATATAGTATACTAAAACCATGACAACCTGAGGTTGCGCAGAAAATTCCAGTTTTTTCCCGGGTGCAAACGGAGGTTGGTAGACAATGCGGCCCGTTTCCGGTAGGATGGGGCCAGTGAGAAACGGAGGGAGGCAGGCAATGGCCTTTGGAGAACGGTTACAGGAGGTGCGCCGCCGGGCGGGACTGACCCAGGAGCAGTTCGCGGCGGAGCTGAAGGTGTCCCGGCAGGCGGTGAGCAAATGGGAGTCCTGCCGGGGATATCCGGAGATCGAGAAGATCCTCTATATATGCAACCGGTATCAGGTGTCCCTGGATGAGCTGTTTTCCCAGGAGGTGCCCCGGGAGGCCCCGGCGCAGGACGCACCCAAGGCCCCGCTGCCGGAGAAAACCCTGAAAACATCCCTGTCCGCGTTTTTCGCCAATCTGGCCCCCCGGGAGAAGTGGCTGGGCATCGGCGCAGTGGCCGTGACCCTGGCTCTGGCCCTGGTGCTGGGGCTGTGTCTGAAAGGAGGAAGCACCGATATGATGACGCTGATCTGGATCGCCGCCATGGTGATCTTCGGCGTGGTGGAGGCCATCACCGTGGGGCTGACGTCCATCTGGTTCGTAGTCGGCTCCGTGGCGGGGCTGATTGCCGCCATCTGCGGCGGTCCCATCTGGCTGCAGCTGGCCCTGTTCTTCGTGGTGTCCATCGTGTGCCTGGCGGCCACCCGGCCCCTGGTGAAGAAGCTGCTGCGCAAGGACGTTACCGCCACCAATGCCGACCGCGTGCTGGGCCAGACCGCCCGGGTCACCGAGAGCATCGACAACGCCGTGCCCACCGGGGCGGTGTATGTGGGCGGCATGACCTGGACCGCCCGCAGCGAAAGCGGCCAGCCCATCCCCCGCAACGCGCAGGTGAAGATCGTCCGCATGGAGGGCGTGCGCCTGTTCGTGGAACCCGTGTAAGTCCGTAAAAACTACTTATATTAAAAACAGGAGGAAAATCACATGCCAAGCAACATCTCTATCCCCGGCGCAGTAGCCATCGCCATTCTGGTGGTGCTGGTGCTGATCGTTATCGTCCGGAACATCTATGTGGTGCAGCAGTCCAAGGCCTATGTGGTGGAGCGGCTGGGCGCCTTCCACTCCGTGTGGGGCGTGGGCCTGCATCTGAAGGTCCCGTTCATCGAGCGGGTGGTGAAGAAGGTCAGCCTGAAGGAGCAGGTGGCGGACTTCGACCCCCAGCCGGTGATCACCAAGGACAACGTCACCATGCAGATCGACACCGTGATCTATTTCCAGATCACCGACCCCAAGCTGTATACCTACGGCGTGGAGTATCCCATGAACGCCATTGAGAACCTCACCGCCACCACCCTGCGCAACATCATCGGCGAGCTGGAGCTGGACCAGAGCCTGACCTCCCGCGACACCATCAACGCCAAGATGCGGGCCATCCTGGACGAGGCCACGGACCCCTGGGGCATCAAGGTCAACCGGGTGGAGCTGAAGAACATCCTGCCGCCCCGGGAGATTCAGAACGCCATGGAGAAGCAGATGAAGGCCGAGCGGGAACGCCGGGAGTCCATCCTGCAGGCCGAGGGCGAAAAGGCCAGCAAGATCCTGGTGGCCGAAGGCGAGAAGCAGTCCGCCATTCTGAAGGCCGACGCCGCCAAGCAGGCCCGGATCATGGCCGCCGAGGCCGAGGCCACCTCTATCATGAAGGTGCAGCAGGCCCTGGCCGACGCCATGCGGATGCTCAACGAAAACGCCCCCAACGACCAGGTCATCAAGCTCAAGAGCCTGGAGGCCCTGCAGAAAATGGCCGACGGCAAGGCCACCAAGATCATCATCCCCAGCGAGATCCAGGGGCTGGCGGGCCTGGCGGCCAGCGCCAAGACGTTGCTGGAGAGCGATCCTCCCCAGGAGTAAAAATCTTTCGGGAAAATTTTACCGTTTGTTGCAATTGCAACTTATAGAACGACTCCATCCGTGTTATACTGCATTCAGTCAATGAGGGAGCCAGCGGTTCCCAAAACCAATAAATGCTGAATAAAATGGAGGAAATTTACTATGAAAAAGTGGGTCTGTCCTGTTTGCGGTTATGTTCATGAAGGCGAGAATCCCCCGGCCGAGTGCCCGGTGTGCCATGTCAGCGGCGATAAGTTCACCCTGCAGGCCGAGGAGAAGACCTGGGCTGCCGAGCACGTGGTAGGCGTGGGCAAGGTCTTTGGCGAGGACGTTCCCGCCGAGGTCCGCGAGGAGATCATCGCTGGTCTGCGCGCCAACTTCGAGGGCGAGTGCAGCGAGGTGGGTATGTACCTGGCCATGGCCCGTGTGGCCCATCGCGAGGGCTATCCCGAGATCGGCATGTACTGGGAGAAGGCCGGCCTGGAGGAGGCCGAGCACGCCGCCAAGTTCGCCGAGCTGCTGGGCGAGGTCATCACCGACAGCACCAAGAAGAACCTGGAGATGCGCGTGGACGCCGAGAACGGCGCGACCGCTGGCAAGTTCGAGCTGGCCAAGCTGGCGAAGAAGTACAATCTGGACGCCATTCATGACACCGTGCATGAAATGGCCCGTGACGAAGCCCGCCACGGCAAGGCCTTCGAGGGTCTGCTGAACCGCTACTTCGGCAAGTAAAATAAAGCAATAAGAGAAGGCCGCCGGAAGGCGGCCTTCCCTTATTGCTCTTCGTCGGAGGAGATGATCAGTTCCTCGGCATTTTGCTGCGCGGCGATAAGCGTTTGCTGCGCCTGTGCAGATCGCTCTTGCGCCAGCTGTTCCAGCGCATCAGTGATGGCGTTGAAGAGAAGAAAATACGCCTTTTTGTAGATGTTCATGTCGGTCCACTCCTTGCAAGACTACAAAAATAGTATAAATGAACTATGTAATTATAATATATTAAAACCGAGGATGTCAAGTTACACTATAAAGAAATGAGGTGTGGCTATGACTGAACAAATCAAAATCAAAAAGAGAGCGGTCCGCAGGGGAGATGACGGGTACAAGGTCGTTTCCGTGCGTATGCGTGAGGAATTGATCGAGCGGCTGGATGACCTTTCGGTCAAGACAAACCGTTCCCGAAACGAGCTGATCAATATTCTGTTGACATCTGCGGTGGATATTGTGAAGGTAGAGGAATAAAACGTTTTAAGGGCTTGCGTATTATGATCTCGTATGAAAAGCTGTGGGAGACTATGAAAAATAAAGGCGTGTCGCAGTATGCTCTGATAAAGAAGTACGGCGTAAGTCCGGGGCAGATCACACGGATGAAGCGGAACGAGAGCGTCAGTACCCATACAATAGAGATGTTCTGCCGGATATTGGACTGTGATGTGGGCGAGATCATGGAGTATATTCGCGAGGAATGAGGAAGAAGACCGCCGCCCGGCGGTCTTTTTTGCGCGGTGCGGCCTGGCGGTACAACGCGCCTTGCCTTTTCTGTTATGGTGTGATACAATGCCCCTGTAAGACCGCAAAATTCCGAAAAGGAGCGAAGATAATGAACGAAGAGCTGAAAAACATCCTCTCCCGCGTGGACCACACGCTGCTGAGCCAGACGGCCACCTGGGAGCAGATCAGGGCCATCTGCGACGACGGCGTTAAGTACGGCTGCGCCAGCGTGTGCATCCCCGCCAGCTATG
>ERZ824598.2324-NODE-2324-length-20184-cov-6.247454_pt1 | contig 20184 bp, 19 predicted proteins | sample MGYA00519934_ERZ824598 | MGnify/ENA primary metagenome ERZ824598 (study PRJEB31778, sample SAMEA3449177) | human gut metagenome | biome: human gut; feature: human-associated habitat; material: faeces | place: United Kingdom | collected 2010/2012 ...
TTGACCCCACCCATGTGTGCCACATGGATGGGGAATGCGCGGGGAATCCGTTCAAGTGTCCTGTGGATTGAAGGCCGGCCCGCCGCGGCGGGCCGGCCGTGTCACGACAGTATATCGGCTCGCACCGCAAGCGCCTGCGCCGCAGAGGCTCTCAGCTCAAAAAAACTTGCAAGCGGATGTATGCGGAGCCTTCATCGGGCCATCACGTCGAGAATGCCCGCGAGCTGCTCGTCGTACCAAGGATTGAAGGTGAGCTTCGCGCAGTTGCGCCCGTCGCCCGGCTGATGGCGCTCGCCCGAATACCAGATCTCGGCGCCTTCCTCGCAGGCCTTGGATTCGGCCTTCGACTGACCGTTCCAGCAGAGGCGCTCCGCCCCCGATTCGCCGTACATGGGATTGTCGGGACGATACGTCATGGACATGTGCGAGAAGCTCGCGATGCGCTTCTCGGGCACCGCTTCGGGCAGGATGCGCACGTGCGCCGAAAGTCCCCTTGCGAACCTCTCCTCGCCGTACCAGAAGATGCGGGTCCTCGGATTCCGGAAGGCGCGATCGAACCTCGCGAGCAGGTCCTCCGTCTCGACGAGTCCGTCGTGCTCCGCGAGCATCACGGCCGCCGGACCGCTCCAGGGCTTCTTCTCAAGGCGCTCAAGCACGTCGTCCGCCCGCACCATCGTGTCGTGGAAGGCCGCAAAGCCCTTCATCGGCACCACGAAGTACTGGAACGGATTGCGCCCGCCGTTGGGACGGCTCTCAGGCGTCACGAGCCAGTCCCTGAAGTTCGAGACGAAGGACGCCGCCCAAGCGAACGGCGGCCTCACCTCGACCGCGGGCGAGAAGAGCACAAAGCCCTTCGTCCTGCCGGGGTTCGCGTCAGCGTAGTCGAGCACAAGGTTGCACCCCGTCGAATAGCCGCCGAGCCACATCTCGTCGACCTCCCTCGAAAGGATGTCGGCCTGCTCCTGCACGACGCGCCGCCAGTCGTCCGCCGTCGCGGGCATCATGTCGGCGGGCTGCGTGCCGCAGCCGGGCAGAAGCACCGTCCTCACCAGAATGCCGTTCGCCGCAAGCGACTGCGCAATGTCGGAGAAGGACCAGGGCGAGTCGCCGAGCCCGTGCACGAGCAGGATCCCGCGCCCGTCGGAATGCTCGGGGCGGTACTCCTTCGGCAGGTTCGCCTCGAGCTCCATCTTCCTGCCCTCGTCCGTGTCGAGCACGAAGCTGCGGTTGGCGCCGATCCACGCCTTTGCGTCGGCCGCATACTGCGCGAAGCTCGTCTGGCCGAGCGGCATAACGTGCCTCTGCGCGTCCTCGAGCGACGGTGCGGCACAGCTCGTGACGGAAAGCAGAATCGAGGCGGCGAGGATTCCGGAACGGACGAACATGAAGGACTCCTGAAAACGGGTGGGTGAGGACACTTTCTCACGTTCAGCCTGAAACCTCAAGTGCACGCCAGACCCCTGCACGCGCATGTGCCGCAGCGGGTCTGCGACGCCGCACGCCCGCCCCGTCCTCGACACGCTCCTCAACGTGCGCAGACGTCCTCAAAAAATCCTCGACCCGGCGCGCCTTAATCGGTACAATGCGGGGTTTGCTTTTTTTCAACCAACACCAAGAAAGATATCCAACCAGAGACGCCATTATGAAAACGATCGAAAAGCCGAAGATGACCTGTCTGCAGCTCACGATGGCCGTGATGCTCAACATGCTCGGATCCTCCATCATCCTGATGCCAACGAAGCTCGCTGAAGTCGGCACGATGTCCATCCTGGCCTGGCTCGTCACCATCAGCGGTGCGACCACCATTGCCTACGTCTTTGCCAAATGCGGCATGTTCAGCAAGAAGAGCGGCGGCATCGGCGGCTACGCCGCCTACGCCTTCGGCAAGTCCGGAAGCTTCATTGCGAACTTCAGCTACGGCGTCTCGCTCATCATTGCGAACCTCACCATCGCCATTTCGATCGTCGGCTATCTGATGGTGCTCTTCGAGTGGAACCTCACCCCGCTCGAAATGGGCATTGCAAGCATCATCGTGATCTGGCTCTGCTCGCTGCCCAACATCCGCGGCGCGCGCTTCATCGGCCAGCTCTCGCACTTCTCGAGCTACGGCATCCTGATTCCGATCCTGATCCTCACCGTGATCGGCTGGAACTGGTTCTCGGTCGACCGCTACATCGGCGCCTGGAACCCGCAGAACCTCTCGCTCTTCGACGGCATCTCCGCAGGCATCTCCATGACGCTCTGGGGCTTTCTCGGCCTTGAGACCGCCAGCGCGAACTCCGAGGCCGTGGAGGATCCCGAAAAGTCGGTCCCGCGCGCCATGGTGCTCGCCACGCTCGGCGCCGGCACCGTCTACGTGCTCGCCAACAACATCAGCTTCGGCATCGTCGACAACGAGCTCCTCTCGCACTCGACCGCGCCCTTCGGCCTCGTCTTCGCCACGATGTTCAGCCCCGAAATCGGCAAGTTCGTCATGGCCCTGATGGCGCTCGCCTGCGCGGGCTGCCTCACGAGCTGGCAGTTCACGATCGCCGAGGTCTTCCGCGTCTCCGCCCGCGAGGAATACTTCCCGAAGCTCTTCGCCAAGGTCACCCGCCTCAACGTTCCCGTGATCGGCATGGTCGTGATCCTGCTCCTGCAGTCCCTCGCCGCGCTCCTCACGATCGACCCGCGCCTCGAGCAGCAGTTCTACATCCTGAAGGACCTCGCCGTCGTGACGAACCTCGTTCCGTACCTGCTCGCCTTCGCTGCCGCCAACGTCATCGTGCACCGCGAGCCCGCGGACCCGAAGACCGCCTCTCGCATCACCATCGTCACAACCATCGCCTCGGTCTACTCGCTCTACGCGCTTTACGCCTGCGGCGAGAGCGCCATGATGTGGGGCGCCCTCACGACCTTCGCGGGCATCTGGCTCTACGGCTTTGCCGCCAAGTCCCTTGAAATCAAGGGCCGTCTGCGCGGCGAGGAATAAGCCTCACCGCCTTCGGGTCCATCCCGCAACCGTCAATGCAGCTCGGGCGTGCCTCCCTTCGGAGACACGCCCGAGTTCTTTTCCGCCTCTTCGACGTCCCTTCATCAGGGAATCGCGTTCTCGGCCATCGGTCTCACGCGCATGATCGCCTCATTGAGGCTCTTTGCGTCGGCAGGCTTCTGAAGGATGTGCGGCAGCGACGAGGGCACCACGCGGCCCGTCTCGCGGCGCTTCCTGTACTCGCCCTCGATCAGGTCGACCGCAACGGCCGTGAGCATCACGGTGGGCACGGGGCGCTTCATGTGCGCCTCGATCATGCCCGCCGCCTCGAGTCCCGTGGGCTTCTCGGCCCCGAGGTTGTAGTCGCTCACGAGCGCGATCACATTTTCGGTCTCAGCGGCGAGCCTGTAGAACTCCTCGCAGGGCTCGCCCGCATCGATCACCTCGGCTCCCCAGCTCTCGAGCATGCTCTTGAGGGCATCGCGCACGAAGCGATTGTCCTCGAGAAGCAGAATCCTGCCCTTGAGGGCCCTGATCTCGCCGCCGATCGGCACGGCCTTCTCGAAGCGGTCGGCCTGCTCGGACTCGTCGATGCTGAAGGCGAGACGGAAGACGCTGCCTCGGCCCGGCTTCGAGCCGAGCGTAAGCTCAAGCCCGAGCTGTCTTGCGATGCCACGCACGATCGAGAGCCCGAGGCCGTAGCCCGAGCCCGGCGCCGCACGGCCCGCGGCTCCGCGGTAGAAGGTGCCGAAGATGCGGCTCCTGTCCTCGACCGAGATGCCGGGACCGCAGTCGTAGACGCCGATCACGAGGCGGCTCCCCACCCGTCGCGCGCCGAGCACGATTTCGGGCACGCGGGCCTTCGCGGGATCGGAGTATGCGACGGCGTTGCTCACCAGATTCTTGAGGGCGCGCTTGACCATCGTGACGTCCGTGAGGATCGTCACGGGAGGCGCCGAGACGCGAAGCCTCAGGCCCTTCTTTTCCGCGATCGGACGGCACTCCTCGGCGAGCTCCTCGAGAAGCTCGCGCACGCTTGCATGCTCGGGATGGAGCTCCATCTGCCCGAACTCCATGCGCGTGACGGTGAGAACCTGCTCGACCAGGGTCGAGATGGCCGAAATCGAGAGCGCAAGCTGCTTGACTACGGGCTCGGTCTGAGGCGTAGCCCTGCGTCCGAGAATGTCGATGTAGATCCCCATGGCCTGAAGCGGCTGGCGGATGTCGTGATTGGCGGCCGCAAAGAACTTCGAGCGGCGCTCGCTCTCCTCCTCGGTCTGCCTGCGCGCCTTCTCCGCGCGCGCGATCTCGATCCTGAGGCGCTCGACGAGACGCTCGTTCTGGGCGGCCGTGATGATCGAGTTGACGACCATTTCGTTGAGCTTCCTGCCCGAATAGAGAATGAAGACCGTCGTGACGAGAATGATGAGCGCGATGAGGGTCTGGCTCACGCCGAACTGCACGGCGCCCGCCACGATGACGGGCGTGAGCGAGCAGAGCGTGAAGGCCGAGAGCGACGGCAGCCAGCAGGAGTAGACGGGCCAACTCGCGAACGTCACGGCCACGATGGTCGCGACCGTGATCATCTGGTGCGCCCCCTGGAAGGGGACCATCAGCGTGGGGCCCGCCACGCCCCAGATGATGCCCGCCGAGACGGCGAGCGCCGTCCAGCGGCGGATCCACTTGCGGATGTTGGCCTCGCGGTTCACATCACGCCAGAAAAGACGCACATAGCGAAGCGACAGCCAGATCTGAATGAGGCCGCAGCAGAACCACACGGTGAGAAACACCTCGCTCACGCCGCTCTGCCAGTAGACGGCCGTGAGCAAGGCCATACCCGTGAACTGTGCCGTGAGGGCAACGGGAAAGAGCTTGAGGCTCGAGAGAATGAGCTTGGCGAGCGTGCCCGCCGTGATGTGGTGCACCGTGTTCGTCATGAAGAAGGCGCGCAGAAAGCGCCAGGTCTGCTCGCGGATCGGAAAGAAGTTCATGGCGCTGCCTCCAGCGACACCCGTCCCTCATGCGACGAAAGCCTCACCCGCATCCCGACGGGAAGCGAGAGCTTCCTGTGAACGTGCCCGAAGGGACAGCCCGTCACGAAGGGAAGCCCCGTGCGGGCCCGCATGAAGTCGAGCGCATGCGAGAGCCTGAAGTCGCCTTCCCAGCCTGCGGGCCTGTCCGCGCCCTGCAGGTCGCAGACGACGACCGCCTGCTGACGCCTCAGGATCCCCGCCATGTCAAGCGTGAGCAGCATGCGCTCGATCCTGTAGGCGGGCTCGGCCACGTCCTCGATGAAGAGAATGCCGTTTTCAACCTGAGGCATCCAGGGGGTGCCCGCCAGCGAGGCGATCATCGCCAGATTGCCGCCCCAGAGGACGCCCTCGGCATCTGCATCGTCCGTGTCGTCCGACTGCCACGTCGCCGCGAAGGGCCTGCGGCCGACGACGGCCAGAAGCCCCTCGATCGTGAGGGGATCGGGATCGATCAGGTCCCTGAGCGTCGGGCCCTGCCAGCTCGTGCGGCCCGTCCTCGCCAGAAGCGCGAGCTCGAAGGCCGTCACGTCCGAAAAGCCGACGAAGGGCGTAGACGTGGCGCCGATCCGCGCCCAGTCGAGCATGTCGAGAATGCGTCCGCACCCATAGCCGCCGCGCATCGCCATGACGAGGTCCGCATCGAGCTCTGTGAGCGCACAGGCCAGATCCCCGGCCCTGACGGCGTCGGGACCTGCAAAGCGCGCCTCCTCGAGATACGTGCCCTCAAGTTCGCGCACGCGAAAGCCGAGCGCCTCGGCGGCCGCGAACGCCCGGCGCCTGAGCGCCCAGTCAATGCCGCCCTCGTTCGTCACCCACTGTCGCGACGGCGCCGTGACGGCAAGCGTCAGTCCCTCGAAGGGCCTTGCGGAATCGGTCATCGGGCTTCTCCTTCGCCTTCCCTTTCGTTATCCTTCGCGCCGCGGCGCGCGGCGAAGAAATCGGCGAGCAGCGTCTTCGCCTCCTGCGCCATGACGCCGCGCCTCACCCACGGGCGGTGGTTGACGCCGGGCAGCTCGAAGAGCGAGAGTGCGCCGCCCACGGCGCCCATGCGCTCGTCGGATGCGCCGAAGACGATGCGGCCGGGTCTTGCCTGCACGATCGCGCCCGCGCACATCGGGCAGGGCTCGAGCGTGACGTAGAGCGTCGTATCGGCAAGCCTGTGGTTCTTCATGACGCGGGCGCCCTCGCGCAGCACGAGCATTTCGGCGTGCGCCGTCGGATCGCCGTCGCGAAGCGTGCGGTTGCCCGCACGCGCGATGATCCTGCCGTCCGCAACAAGCACGGCGCCCACGGGCACCTCGCCCGCCTGCGCGGCGGCCCTCGCCTCGGCGAGCGCCTCGGTCATGAAGCGACGGTCGGCCTCGTCGTCGACGGGCGGCTCGCCGCTGTTGACGGCGCGGTTCTTCGCCTGCAGCGCCTCGCGCGTTCGGGCGCGTCGTGCGGCGAGGATCGCCGCGGCGGTCTCGAGCTCATCGGTGAGCCTTGCGGCCGTCACGTTCGGGCGCGGCGCGAGTCCGTTGGAAAAGCCCTCGAACGTCTTCTCAAGAAGGCCCGACTCAAGGGCGGCGGCAACGAGTCCCTCGGGCGTTTCGTTCATCCAGGCGCCGGGCCCCGCAAGAAAGCGCTCCGCGGATGCGCGAACCGCCGCCTCGTCCGCCGCCTTCGGCAGCAAGAGGAGCCACGCGCCCGTGACGATGCGCAGATTGTCGGAGGAGGCCTTCGCGAGGCTCGCGATCGTGCTGCCCCTGCGGATGGAGAGCGCGCTGAACGCCTCGATGTCGGCGATGGAATAGTCCCTGACGATGAGAGAGTACATCTTCGGTCTCACCTTTTTTCGTGTCGAATATTGACGGGAAAGCGCCCGCTGAGGAGCGCGCGCGTAGAATGTTCCCGATTTGAAGAAAGTCCGTTTGGAACCTCATCACAAGGATTCATGATCGTGAAGAACAAGCTTGCAGCGGGCGCCCTGGCGCTCTCCCTTTTTGCGACTCCCATTGTAGCGGTTCAGGCCGCCTCCACTTCGGACACAAGCGAAGCGCTTGCCGACTGCCTCTACAAGCACGCCACCGCGAGCGACAAGCTGGTCCTCGTGCAGTGGGCCTACGTCACGCTCTCGAAGACCTCCGCCGCCAAGCAGATCCAGACGATTCCGTCGGCCAAGGTGAAGAGCGTCGAGTCGAGCGCCCAGAAGGCGCTGACGAACCTCGTCGTCGGCCGCTGCTCCTCGCCCGCCGTCAAGGTCCTCATGAAGAATCCCAAGAACGGCCTTCAGGAGACCATGACGCTGCTCGCGGGCAAGCTCGTCAACGCCGAAATCGAGCGCCGCGCCTCGCCCATCCTCTCGCTCACGATGACCGACCTGATGGGCCTCCGGAAGTAGGCCCCGGTCCCGCACATCGAGAAAAACCGCGAAAAGTCCGTCCTCCCGGCGGGCTTTTCCGCATTGACGAACGGGCGTCGACGCCCGATACTTGATCTTTTCCGCCCATTCTCTGGAGATCCCGCATGCGCAAGCTCTGCCTCGTTCCCGCTCTTCTTCTGGCCGCCGCCGGCGCCTCGGCTGAAACGCCGGTCAAGCTCTGGAACGACTACGTCTACAACCAGCCCGTCGAGAGCGTGAAGGCCGAAGCCGGGATCTTCGACTGCTCGCAGCGCGGCCAGCAGATGTTCTGCCGCGCCAACGTCGAATTTGCGGGCCACAAGGACTGGGGCGAGGTGTTCTTCTTCACGAACGGCCGCCTCAAGGCCGTCTCGCTCTTCGCGCCGATCTCCCGCGCCCACTTCACCGATGCGGCCGCCGCCGTGCGCAAGACGGGCATGACGCCCGCCGTCCTCACGGACCACGAGGACAAGGTCGCCTTCGACTTCTTCCAGGCCAAGCTTCAGGCGAAGTCCATGGCCTCCATCGACCGCGAGCTCGCCACGAAGGAAACCGAGCTTCTCAAGGGCAAGAAGGTGGGCTACGTCTTCATCGACGCCAAGACGCTCCTTGAAAGCGTCAAGAGCGGCAACGTCACCAATGCCGCCCAGTTCTTCCAGATCCACGCCCCGCGCACCCTGCGCACCACCGAGATCCTGCTCGACGAACAGGGCGTTGCCGTGAGCTTCCGCGCCCCGATGGCTGTCCAGGACGAGACGGGCAAGAGCATGCTCGAAGAAAAGAAGTCCAAATAAGCCCGACTTTCCGTCACACGCGACACGAAAGGCCGGCCTCCGCAGCGGAGGACCGGCCTTTCTTCATTTTTCAGAGTCTGCCTCGGGACTCTTACTTCGCCTCGGCGGCCTTTTCGCGGCTCGCGTGGCGGGCGCGCAGCACGTCGATCACGTCGGCGAGCTCGAGGTCCGCGTCGGCGAGGAGCACGAGCAGGTGATAGACGAGGTCGGCGGCCTCGTTCCTGAGCTCCTCCCTGTCGTGCACGGTAGCGGCGAGCGCCGTCTCGACGCCCTCTTCGCCCACCTTCTGCGCGATGCGCTTGGTGCCGCGGGCGTAGAGGCTGGCGGTGTAGGACGTGGCCGGATCAGCGTTGCGGCGGCTCTCTAGGAGCACCTCCAGATCGCGCAGGAAGTTCCACTTGTGCTCGACGGGCGAGAAGCAGCTCGGCGTGCCCCGGTGGCAGGTCGGGCCGTCGGGATTGACGAGCACGAGGAGCGCGTCGCTGTCGCAGTCCGTGCCGATGTCGACGAGGTGCAGCCAGTTGCCGCTCGTCTCGCCCTTGGTCCAGAGGCGGCCCTTGGTGCGAGACCAGAACGTGACCTTCTTCGTCTCGAGGGTCTTTTCAAGCGCCTCGGGGTTCATGCAGCCGAGCATGAGCACCCGGCCAGAACAGGCGTCCTGCACGATGGCCGGAATCAGCCCGCCGGTCTTCTCCCAGTCGAGCGCCTTGATGTCTTCGTTGGTCAGCATGTTCTCACCTCAATGTTGTTCTCGCGGAGATAGTTCTTCAGGTCTCCGATGTTGATGATCTTCTTGTGGAAGACGGAGGCGGCAAGCGCTCCGTCGACCTTCGCGTCTCGGAAGGCCTCGAGGAAGTGGACGGGCTCGCCCGCGCCGCCGCTCGCGATGAGCGGCACGCGGCAGACCGAGCGCACGGCGGCGAGCTGCCTGAGGTCGTAGCCGCGGCGCACGCCGTCCTGGTTCATCATGTTGAGCACGATCTCGCCCGCGCCGCGCTTCTGCACCTCCTCGACCCAGTCGAGGGTGCTCCACTGCGTGACGCGCGTCTTCTTTTCGTCGCCCGTGAACTGGTTGACGCGGTATTCGTCCGAACCTTCCTCATGACGGGAGTCGATCCCGACCACGACGCACTGCACGCCGAAGCGGTCCGCAAGACGGGAGATGAGGTCGGGGTCGGCGAGCGCCGGCGAGTTGACGGAGATCTTGTCGGCGCCGTAGGCGAGAAGCCTGCCGGCGTCCTCGACCGTACGGATGCCGCCCGCGACGCAGAACGGGATGTCGATCGCCTCGGCGACGCGGCTGATCCAGCTCTTGTCGACGACGCGGCCGTCGGACGAGGCGGTGATGTCGTAGAAGACGAGCTCGTCGGCGCCCTCTTCGGCATAGCGCTTTGCGAGCGGCACGATTTCGCCCACGACCTCGTGGCCGCGGAACTTCACGCCCTTGACGACGACGCCGTCCTTCACGTCAAGACAGGGGATTATGCGTTTGGCCAGCATTCGATAGCCTCTTCAACGGTAAAGCGTCCCTCGAGAAGCGCGCGGCCGACGATGACGCCGGAGGCGCCCGTCGTGCTGACCGCACGGATGTCGTCCAGCCCGCCGATGCCGCCCGAGGCCTGGAAGCCGATGGCGGGGAAGGCCTTTGAAAGGTCCGCATAGAGCGCGGCGTTGGAACCCGAGAGGGTGCCGTCGCGCGAGATGTCGGTGGTGAGCACGTGGCGCAGGCCCGCAGGCTCGAAGACGCGGATCAGATCCTCGATCACGACGCCCGAGTCCTCCTGCCAGCCGCTCACGGCGATGTTGCGGCGGCCTGCCGCGTCGATGCGCACGTCGAGCGCGAGCACGATGCGCTCGGCGCCGAAGGTTTTCATCCAGCGAAGAACCTCCTCCGTGCACCTCACGGCGGTGGAGCCCACTACGACGCGGGTGGCGCCCGCATCAAGAAGAGCCCTCACATCCTCCTCGCTCCTGACGCCACCGCCCGTCTGCACAGGCACGGAGAGCTTCGAAAGAAGGTGCCTGAGAAGCGGGATCTGGCGCTTGGCCGGATCCTTCGCACCCGTCAGATCCACGATGTGCAGGAGCTTCGCCCCTGCGGCCTCGTAGGCCTGAAGGCGATCGAGGGGATCGTCGCCGTAGCTTCGCTCGGCGCCGTAGTCGCCCTGGTGCAGCCGCACGACGCGGCCGTCGATGAGGTCGATGGCGGGGATGATCATGCTTCGATTCCCAGGAAGTTTGCAATCAGGCGTGCGCCGGCGCGGCCGGAGCGTTCCGGATGGAACTGCACGCCCATGAAGTTTTCGTGTGCCGCAGCTGCCGTGAACTCCTCGCCGTACGTGCAGCGGGCGGTCGTGCAGGCGCCCGTGGGCATTGCGTAGCTGTGCACGAAGTAGAACCAGTCGCCGGCCTCGATGCCCCTGAAGAGGAGTCTCGCATGAGGCGTGTCCTCGGGATAGACCCTGTTCCAGCCCATGTGCGGCAGCGGCAGGCCGTCGGCCCTGAGGGCGCGGACGTCGGCATCGATGAGGCCGAGCAGGTCCACGCCGCCCGTCTCCTCGCTGCGGCGTCCGAGAATCTGTTCGCCGAGGCAGATGCCGAGCACGGGCTGCGTCGCCTCGCGGATGAGGTCCGCAAGGCCGCGCTCCTCGATGGCGGCCATCGCGGCTCGGGCCGTGCCCACGCCGGGCAGGAAGATGCGGTCGGCGGCGCGGATCTCGGCCGCCTCGCGCGTAATGATGGGCTCGACGCCGAGCCTCTTCACCGCAAAGGCGAGCGAAGAGAGGTTGGCGACGCCCGTATCAAGAATGACGGCACGCATCAGAGCACCCCCTTGGAGGACGGCAGGTCGCTCCCCTCGATTTTCACAGCGTCGCGCAGCGTGCGCCCGAACGCCTTGAAGAGTCCCTCGGCCACGTGGTGGTCGTTCCTGCCCTGCGCCTTGAGGTTGAGCGTCACGCCCATCGTCTGGGCGAGCGAGCGGAAGAAGTGCTCGACCATCTCGGTGGACATGTCGCCCACCTTGCGGTGCTTGAACTTTGCCTTGAAGGTGAGGTACGGCCTGCCAGAGATGTCGAGTGCGCAGCGCGCGAGCGTCTCGTCCATCGGCAGCAGGAAGCCGAAGCGGCGGATGCCGCGCTTGTCGCCGAGCGCCTCCTTGAGCGCCTCGCCGAGCGCAAGGCCGACGTCCTCGATCGTGTGGTGGTCGTCGATCTCAAGGTCGCCCACCGCACGCACGTGCAGTCTGATGCCGCCGTGCACGGCGATCTGCGTGAGCATGTGGTCGAAGAAACTCACGCCCGTGTTGATTTCGTTCTTGCCCGAGCGATCGAGCCAGGCTTCGACGACGATGCGGGTCTCCTTCGTGTTGCGCTCGACGCGGGCGTGACGGGCGGACTTCGCCGCATTCTCGATCTCGTCGGCGATCTCAGCCCAGCTGCGGCCGTCGGGCCCGACACGAAGGCCCCTGAGGCCCATGTTGTCGGCGAGCTTCATGTCGGTCTCGCGGTCACCGATCACGTAGCAGTTCGCGACGTCAAGCACGCCGTCCTTGAGGTACTTCTTCACGAGGCCCGTTCCGGGCTTCCTGCACTCGCAGCCCTCGCCGGGCATGTGCGGGCAGATGAGCACCTCGTCGAAGCGGGCGCCCTGGCTCTCGAGGATCTGCATCATCAGCTCGTGCGGCCCCGTGAAGTCGGCCCTCGGGAAGCTCTTCGTGCCGAGCCCGTCCTGGTTCGAGACCATGACGAGCTTCCAACCCGCCTCGCGCAGGCGCTTCAGGGCGGGCAGAACGCCCTCGACGAACCTCATCTTCTCGAAGCGGTCGACCTGAAAGTCCTCGGGCTCCTCGAGAATGGTGCCGTCGCGGTCCACAAAGAGAATGCGCTCGTTCATGCGGTCTCCTTCAGAATCTCTTCAAGTTCGGTGAGAAGGCGCTCGTTCTCGTCCTTCGTGCCCACCGTGATGCGGATGCAGTTCTCGAGCGTCGGCTGGCGGCTCTGGTCGCGCAGGATGATGCCGCGGTCGCGCAACGCCGTGAAGACGCGGGCGGCGTCAGCGAACCTCACGAGAAGGAAGTTCGAGGCGCTCGGATACACGGCCTCGACGCCATCGAGGTCCTCAAGCGCAACCTCAAGCTCACACTTGCGCATCACGCATTGGGCGGCGCGCCTGTGCATGAGGCTCACGCCCTCGGGCGAGAGCGCCTGCGCGGCGATGTCGGCGCAGGGCACGGGAATCGGATAGGGCGCGATCACCTTCCTCAGCATGCCGATGACGGCGGGCGAGGAAAGCAGGAACCCGCAGCGCAGGCCCGCCAGCGCAAAGGCCTTCGAGAGCGTGCGGATGATCACGACGTGCGGATAGTCCTTGAGAAGCTCGACGGCCGTGTTGGCGGGCGTAAATTCGATGTAGGCCTCGTCGATGACGAGAAGAGCCCTGCCCGCGGTGAGCTCGGCGAGCTTGCGCAGCATGCCAACGGGAATCAGCGTGCCCGTTGGATTGCCAGGCGAGCAGGCAAAGACGAGCTTGACGTCCGTCCTCTCCTCGATGACCTTGGCGGCCTCGGCCACGTCGGGCAGCCAGCCGCGGTCGGGCGAGGTGACGAGGTTCACGACCTCGGCGCCGTTCGTCTCGGCGGAGACGGCGTACATGCCGTAGGTGGGGGGAAACTGCAGGACGGCGTCCTCGCCGGGGCGGCAGAACGTGCGCACGAGAAGCTCAATGCCCTCGTCGCCGCCTCGCGTCACGAGGATCTGTTCAGGACTCACGCCCGCATAGACCGCATAGCGTTCGACGACGGCCTCGGGCTGGGGCTCGGGATAGCGGTTGAAGAGCTTCGTCTCGGGCGCCATCGGCTCGGCCTCGGCCGACTCGTTGGCGTTGAGCCAGACTTCGCCCGTCACGCCCGCGGCCTGCATGATGCGGCGCGCGGACTGGTAGGGCGTAAGCTTCTGCACGTCCGGCCGGGCCAGAAGGCCCGGATCGGCGGCGGTTCGTTCACAAAAGACGGCCATGACGGATCACTCCTTCGACTGCTTGATTCGGGCCATGCGCACGAGAACGGCGTTCATGTGCGCGTCGAGCTCTTCGGCGTGCGCAAGAAGCGCGATGGCGGGGCCGAGCTTTTCAAAGCCCTGCGGTGTCATTTCCTGAACGGTCATGCGCTTCGTGAAGTCGGCGAGCCCGAGGCTCGAGTACGTGGCGGCATAGCCGTAGGTCGGAAGAACGTGGTTCGTGCCGGTGGCGTAGTCGCCGCCCGACTCGGGAGACCAGTCGCCCACGAAGACGGAACCCGCGTTCTGCACGAGCGGCACCAGGTCGCAGGCGTTGCGCGTCTGGATGATGAGGTGTTCGGGCGCGTAGCGGTTCGAGACCTCCACGCACGCCTCGAGGTCCTTGACGAGGATGAGGCGGCTCGCAGACAGGGCCTTCGTCGCGATCTCGCGGCGCGGCAGGGCGGCGAGCTGCGAGGCGACCTCGCCCGCAACGGCTTCGGCGAGCTTGCGCGAGGGCGTCACGAGCACCACCTGGCTGTCGGGACCGTGTTCGGCCTGGGAGAGCAGGTCGGCCGCAACGAAGGCCGGATCGGCGCCTTCGTCGGCGATCACGAGCACCTCGGAGGGGCCCGCAGGCATGTCGATGGCGGCGCCGTCGGGACGGCTGCTCACCTGACGCTTGGCCTCGGTCACGTAGGCGTTGCCCGGACCGAAGATCTTGCCCACGCGCGGAATCGTCGCCGTGCCGAAGGCCATCGCGGCCACGGCCTGGGCGCCGCCCACCTGATAGATCTCGTCAATGCCGCAAAGGCGGGCGGCGGCGAGAATCGGATCGGCGATCGGAGGCGGCGAGCAGAGGATGACGCGGCCGCAGCCCGCGATCTTGGCGGGAATGCCGAGCATCAGCACCGTGGAAAAGAGCGGAGCCGTGCCGCCGGGAATGTAGAGGCCCACCGCGCCGATCGGACGCGTGACCTGCTGGCAGACGACGCCGGGCATCGTCTCGACCGTGACGGGCTCAAGCACTTCGGCGCTGTGGAACTTCTCGATGTTGGCGGCGGCCGTCTTCAGAGCGGCCATGAAGTCCTCGGGCAGACGTGCGACGGCGGCGTCGACCTCCTCGGCCGAGACCCTGAAGTCCTTCACCTCGGTGCGGTCGAACTTCGCGGAGAATTCGCGAAGGGCCTCGTCACCGCGCTCGCGCACGGCCTCGAGAATGCCCTCGACCACGGTCTTGATGCGGTCGCCCGCCATCACGGCGGGGCGGCGGAGGATCTCCTCGCGCTCCGTTTCATTGAGCGCACCCCATTCGATCACGTCGTTGAAGTTGAACTGAGACATCTTGACTACTCCATCATTTTTTCAATCGGCAGGACGAGAATCGAGCTGGCGCCGAGCGCCTTGAGCTCCTCCATCGTTTCCCAGAAAAGGCTTTCGCTGCTCACCATGTGAAGGGCCACATGATCGTCGGACCCCGCAAGCGGCAGGATCGTCGGGTGCTCCGCGCCGGGCAGAAGCGCCGTCACTTCGGCGAGCTTCGCCTTCGGGGCGTGCAGCATGATGTACTTGCATTCTCGAGCCCTCGAGACGCCCTGCATGCGCACGAGAAGCTTCTCGACCAGAGCCTCCTTGTCGGCGTCGAGCGGCTCGCTCTTCGCGATGAGGCAGGCCTTCGAACGGTAGACCACCTCCACTTCGCGCAGGCCGTTCGCCTCGAGCGTCGCGCCCGAGCTCACGAGGTCGCAGATCGCGTCGGCGAGCCCCGCACGCGGCGCCACCTCGACGGAACCCGTCAGCAGGCAGGGCCTGAACGTGAGGCCGCGCTCGTCGAAGCAGCGCTTGAGAAGCTGCGGATAGCTCGTCGCGATGCGGCAGCCGTCAAGGCTCTCAAGCCCCGCCCACTCCTGGTCGGCCGGGATCGCGATCGAGAGGCGGCAGCCGCCAAAGTCGAAGCGGCGCAACATCCTGAAGTCCGTGGACTGGCCCTGGCTGCGGCGTGCGAGAACCGTCTCCTCAAGCACGTTTTCGCCGATGATGCCCAGATCCACGACCCCGTCCATCACGAGGCCGGGAATGTCGTCATCCCTAACGCGCAGGATTTCGACCGGCATGTTCTCGGCCATCGCCAGCAGGCGCTGCGCGTGGTAGCGAACCTTGAGTCCGCAGCGTTCAAGAAGATCCTGCGAATCGTCGGAAAGACGTCCCGACTTCTGCATTGCGATCCTCAGACGATTGGTTTCGGTCATTTGCTTCCCTGAAATTTGATTTGATGACTGTTGCTCGCCGAAGCGGAGCTTCGTGTCCAACCCCTCGACATCCGCACCCCGGATTGTGAAAAAGCCCCCGGAAGGCGTGCTTCCGGGGGCTTTGCTTGATTGTCCTGCTGGAGTCTCACTCCGCACCGCCGAAAGCATGAACCCATCCTCCCGACAGCGTTTCCGCGCCCGAGGGATGTCTTACGTATGGTGGTGATGGCGGCGAAGGAGGGAGAGGTACACTTTTTCGTGCTCCGGCTGTGTTTGTTGCGCTTGAATTCGTTTCCCGTCAGGCATGACTTCGCCTGACCTTCATCCATTATGGCACGCTGATCCCGCGCATCAAGCCCTCCACAAGCCCTCGCAGCGGGAGAATCGCCTTCTCGTGCGAATCATCAGACCTTCTGGGCAGAAGTGCCTAGGACGTTCTCCCTAAAAGTCTCACTTTTTGCGTGAAATCTTTCACTTTCGCACTCAATGCCCCCAAAAAACCGAAAACTCACGGAAAAACCGAACGACCTGCCTCAGCTGTTCGGACGATCGGAAGAAGGACTTAAGAACGGACTTCTCGCCCCGCCGCATAAGGGCATCGGACAGGGCTGCGAGAGGATCGTGCAGGCGGCACGCTTGACGAGCCCCTGCAGGAAAGGCAGAGTATTGGACATGATTCCATGCTCAAGTTCTGTACGAAGATCCGTCCAAATGCTCGAACGCCTTCGAAATCTCGTCCTCGAGGCCCTGCCTGAAGAGGGCCGCATCGAAAACCCGATGCCCTGTCTGGCCCTCACCCGCTTCAACGGGCCGCAGCAAAGCCGCCAGTGTTTCTACCATCCAATGATGACGCTGGGGCTCGGCGGCGAGAAGGAAAGCCTCATCGGCGGACGCCCCGTCGTCTACGGCGCGGGAGAGGCGGTCGTCGTGGCGCTCGACCTTCCCGGCGCCTATCAGATCCGGAACGCCTCGCCCGAGCAGCCCTTCCTATCGCTCTCCATTCGTCTTGACCGTGCGATCATCACGGAGCTCCTCACCGAGGCTCTCGAACTCAGGCCCGCCCCGAACGGCCGCGACGCACAGGAGAGCGTGAGTGTGGAGCACCTGCCCGACGAAATTCTCAATGCGCTCGTGCGCTACCTTGAGGCCATGCGCAACCCGCGCCGTGCGGCGGTTCTCGGGCCCATGATCCTCAAGGAGATCCACTATCTGCTTCTCGAAGGCCCTCAGGGCCGGGTTCTGGCTGACGTCTGCTCGGAGGCCGCGCCGGGATCCCGCATCCTCACGGCCGTTCGCTGGCTTCGCGAGCACTTCGACGAGCCGCTCGACATCGCGACGATTTCGGAGCGCACCGCCATGGCGCCGTCGACCTTCCACCGCCAGTTCAGGGCCATCACCTCGCTCTCGCCCGTGCAGTACCAGAAGCGCCTGCGCCTTCACGAGGCCCAGCGCCTTATGCTCGTCGAGTCCCTCGGCGTCGAGGCCGCGGCAAGACGCGTGGGCTACGAAAGCTGCTCGCAGTTCTCCCGCGAATACAAGCGCCTCTTCGGAGACGCGCCCGCCAGGGACATCAGGGAGAAGACGGTCGGCGCCTCCGACGCAGGGAAATGCGCCTCCGTAATGGAGGCCTGAGGCACGCCTCTCAGGATTGAGAGGATCGGGCAGGAACTTGAGACATCTCGACATCGTCCCGAGGGCGCGTTTTTTCTATCATGACTGCAACGACGGAGCTCAGGCTCCGCCGGCCTCATGCAGAAACATCATGCAAAAGCGCCGTCTTCTCGCCTCCGCCGCCCTTGCCGTCACCGCCCTCGGCTGCGGTGCCGCCTCACTCAGCAGGACCGCCGGGGCCGCCGAGTCCCCAAAACAGGCGCCCGCCGACAATCGCCGCATCGCCGTCGTCTACTTCACGAAGACGGGCAACACGAAAAGTCTCGCCGAGGCGGTCCGACACATGACGGGCGCGGCGCTCTTTCGCGTCGAGACCGTCGAGCCCTATCCGGAAAGCTATGGTTCCGCCACCGAGATCGTGAAGGACGAGCTCGAGCGCGGCGTCATCCGTCCGATCAGGCCGCTCGCCTTCAATCCCGCCGACTACGACGTAGTCGTGCTCGCCACGCCCACGTGGTGGCACCATGCGGCGATGCCGCTGCAGACCTGGATCAGGTCCGTCGACCTCAGCGCCAAGAAGATCCTCACCGCCAACACCCACGGTGGCGGCGGCCTCATGCACACCCGCGAGGACTTCGAGGCGCTGCTCGCAGGCCGCAGGCTCGGCACGCACCTCACGGTTTACGGGGCCGTGCGCCCGTAGGACGCAAAGGTCCGCAGCTGGCTCGAGGAAAACGGCTGTCTCTGACGCCCGAAACACAATCACGGACAGGAATCCGACATGGAGAGGATTGAACCTTCCAACGGTGTGAAGATGCCCGCCATGAACTTCGGCGTCTACCGGATCACCGATCCCGCGGAATGCGAAGCCGCAGTCCTCTGCGCCATCAAGGCGGGCTGGCGCGGCATCGACACCGCCGCCTCCTACCTCAACGAGAGGGCCGTCGGCCGCGCCGTCGCTCGCTTGGGCATCCCGCGCTCCGAACTCTTCATCTCCACGAAGCTCTGGGTGCAGGACGCTTCAGAAGCGGGCGCCGAGCGCGCCATCAGGCGCTCGCTCGAGCTGCTCAGAACGGACACGATCGACTTGTACCAGATCCATCAGCCTTATGGCGACATTTATGGCGCATGGCGCACGATGGAGCGGTTTTATGAAGCGGGCGCCCTGAGGGCGATCGGCGTGAGCAACTTCCAGCCCGACCGCATCACGGACTTTGCGCTCCACCAGCGCATTCGCCCGATGGTCAATCAGATTGAAGTGAATCCGTTCTGCCAACAGCGGAAGGCCGACGCCGTCAACCGCGCGCTCGGCGTCATGCCCTCGGCATGGGCGCCCTTTGCCGAAGGCAGGGACGGCCTCTTAGAGAATCCCGTGCTCAGGGAGATCGCCGTAGACCGCGGCGCCACGGTCGCGCAGGTGGTGCTTGCGTGGCTTGCCGAACGCGGCATCATCTCGATCTCGAAGACCGTCTCGCCCGCACGCATGGCGGAGAACCCCGCCTCAAACGTGAAGCTCACGCCCGAGGACATGGCGAAAATCGCGACGCTCGACACGGGCACAAGCCGCTTCTTCTCTCATCGAGACCCGAAGATCGTCGAGTGGCTCGGCACCCGAAGGCTGCCTTCTGAGCCGTGAGGCGGGGATTCTCACGGCAGGATCTCAACTGACTGAAACTTCAGTTTCGTTCGCTCAATCCTCAGGCGAGCTCGTCCTCGACCGTCTCGCGCATGACGTAGAGACGGTCGTTCTCCCTGATCTTTTCAGGCACCCTGAAGGTGACGTCGTCGCCCTTGACGGCCTCCGCAGCCTCGGCGTCGTCGACGCGCAGCCCCTCGGGCCTCACGAAGACGGCGCCCGTCGTCGGCCCGCAGACGAGCAGTTCGTCGCCCGGGCGGATCGTCTCACCGTGGACCGTGAAGCGGCCGACGCCCGCCTTTGCGTAGTAGCCCGTGCACTTGCCGCAGTAGAGCTTCTTCTTCGTCGCGCGCGAGCCGTAGCGGTCGGTGCGCTCGAGCATCGTCGCGCCCTGGTACCAGCCGTCCCAGAACCCGCGGTTGAAGACCGTCGAGAGACGTTCGTCCCAGGACTTCGAGACCTCCTCGCTCCAGCGTCCCTCAAGGATTGCATCGAGCGCCTCGCCGTAGCACTCGACCGCAGTGCGCACGTATTCGGGACCGCGGGCGCGGCCCTCGATCTTGAAGACGGTGACGCCCGCCTTCACCATCAGGTCCAGAAAGGCGATGGTCTTCAGATCCTTCGGGGACATGAAGTAGCCGTTGTCGAGCGCAATCTCCGTGCCGCGCTCGCGGTCGACGGCGATGTAGTCGCGCCTGCAGCTCTGCAGGCACTCGCCCCTGTTGGCGCTCTTGCCTCTCGTGTGCAGGCTCAGCCAGCACTTTCCGCTCACGGCCATGCAGAGCGCGCCGTGGCAGAACATCTCGATGCGCACGGGCCTGCCCGAGGGGCCCTTGATGCCCTCGCGATCGATCGCGGCGCGGATGTCCGCCACCTGACGCAGCGTCAGCTCGCGCGCGAGCACGACGACGTCGGCGAACTGCGCGTAAAAGCGCAGGGCCTCGACGTTCGCGATGTTGAGCTGCGTGGAGAGGTGCACCTCGACGCCGAGCTCCCTGCAGCACTGCATGACCGCAACGTCGGAGGCGATGACGGCCGAGACGCCTGCAGCCTTCGCCGCCGAGACGATCTCGCGCATGGCGGCGAGGTCGCCGTCGTAGATGACGGTGTTGACGGTGAGGTAGCTTTTGGCGCCGTGCTCGCGGCAGAGGGCCGCAATCTCATTCAGGTCGTCGATCGTGAAGCCGCCCGCCGAGTGCGCGCGCATGTTGAGCGCACCGATCCCGAAGTAGACGCTGTCGGCGCCCGCCTGCAGGGCGGCCGCCAGGGTTTCGCGCGAGCCCGCAGGGGCCATGATTTCGAAGTCGGATCTCTGCATGTTGTCTGCCTCGTCGGATGGGAGCTGAAAAACGGTGAAGCGTCGATTCTAGCGGACGCGGCGACCGCACTCGTGCCGCAGAGCCCGCCGTTCCTGCAAAAACTGTTACCTCGACTGAGGAAATCCTAAGTTTCACCCATGTGAATAAAACTTTCCCAAAGATTGGTACTATTGGATCTTACGCGGTCTGCCGCGTGG
>ERZ824598.2341-NODE-2341-length-19958-cov-3.780686_pt1 | contig 19958 bp, 19 predicted proteins | sample MGYA00519934_ERZ824598 | MGnify/ENA primary metagenome ERZ824598 (study PRJEB31778, sample SAMEA3449177) | human gut metagenome | biome: human gut; feature: human-associated habitat; material: faeces | place: United Kingdom | collected 2010/2012 ...
TTTCAGGAGATCCCCGAAGAAGAAGGATTGGACATCAGCGCAATTTTTGGAGACAGCAGCGCTGCGCCGCAGGGAGACCCGTTTGAGCCTCCGGCGGCAGCACAGAGCGTTCCGTCGTCTCCGACACCCGTGGCGCAGGAAATCACACCGGCAGTTGCTGCAACATCGCAGCCAACAACCGCACCCACCGCCAAGGCACCGGTCGAAGCTCCTGCGGAGAATCCCATTGCCGCAGCGTTTGAGCAGAAAACAGCGGAGAATACCAAAAAGGGCCTGTTGGAAAAGCCGCCAGTATTTTACCACAAGGGCGTGAAAGAGGAGATCGACGATCCTTCCATGACCTTTGAGGAACTGCGCATCCGTAAGTCCGATGATTTTACCGATCTGGAGGAAGGCAAAAGGGTATCCTGGAGCGTGGAATACTGCGGTATTCGTAAAGAGGTCAAAGACCCCAAGGGGACCACGATCATTTCCATGAAGGAGATGATCGAACGCTCCCGTGAATTCCTCGACGCCCTCAAGAAAACGAAAGACAAAGACCCTTGCTGCTATGTAAAGCCCAAGGTGGAAATGAAAACCAAGGGAAATGCCGCTTATAAGGGGAAGTTCGGCACCTTGGAAGAGGCTCGCACCTCGGATAAGGTCATCTGCCTGATCCCCTCCAACGACGGCAGAATCTATGAGCTTCGCAAGATGGAGCAGGGCGAGTTTATCGCCCCCAAAAAGAATGTGGTGGATTTCTCTGAGGTCAGAGCCGGGTTTTCCCCGGCTCTGCCGAAGATCCCCGCCGAGCTGATGGGACAGATCATCGCCTTTTTCCGTGCCCTTATGACGGATCATGGGGAAAATGAAGCATTTGCCCAGATTTACTGGGACAAGGCGGAAAAACGCTTTTTTGCCTATGTCCCCAAGCAGAGCGTATGCAAGGAGGAAGTCGAGGCCGATCTCCATGACTGCCCCTATGACGATGAAGAGAGGTATCTCTGCTACGCGGATATCCACTCTCATAACAGCATGGATGCCTTTTTCTCCGGTAAAGATGATCAGGATGAGCGCTCCACAGGACTCTACCTCGTTTTGGGAAAACTCGATAAATTCTATCCGGACGTCAAAGCACGTATTTTCTGCGGCGACTCCTTTGTATCCATCGACCCCAATATTGTGATGGAAGGATTGGAGCAGCCGTTTCCCAAGGAATGGCTGACGCAGGTAAGTATCCGCAGCAGAAAGTCCGAGCGATTCAAAAAGCCGGATAAGCGCAGCTTCCGGGACCTTCTGGAGGAGGCGTTCCTATGAAGTTTCCAACGGATCGCCCCGTCAAGGTGGTCATGCTGGGAGCCGGCGGCACAGGAGGCTATGTTGCCCCGTATATGTTTCGCCTGCTTCATATGCTGAATCGTCCTGCCCGCTTTGTTGTCTGCGATGGGGACATTGTCGAGCCAAAGAATCTGGACCGGCAGAACTTTGTCCCCGCAGACTTGGGTGAAAATAAAGCCCGCGTGCTGGCAGAGCGGTATTCCACTGTGCTTGGAATGGAGACAGAGTATGTTCCCAGCTTTATTGAAAAGCTGCCGGATCTGATGGAACTGATCGAGCCGAAGGAATGGGAGCTGAATCCCTATTCTACCAAGCGGACGAAGGAAATGGTACTGCTGCTGGGCTGCGTGGATAACAATAAGACGCGGCAGCTCTGCCATCAGGCCTTTCATCAGAGCGAGGAACTCATCTACATCGATAGCGGCAACGGAAAGTATACCGGACAGGTCGTGTGCGGCGTGCGAAGAAACGGAAGAACGATCCGCAAATCTATTGGCGGCGTTCATCCCGAAATGCTGAAGGACACCGACCTGTTTCCCTCGGAGATCAGCTGCGCAGAAGCCGCACAGGAAGATCCGCAGAGTATTGTGGCCAATGTGACTGCGGCGACCGCTGTGCTCATCATGGTCTATAACATTCTGACCCATGGAGAAAACAATGCCTTGCAGACGGATTTTTCCACCCAAACGATCCGGATGCAGACGGTGCTGGAAAAAAAGACAAGGAGGCGTGCAGCATGAGCCGTGCAGTAGTTGACGCAAAAGAGTTTTCCCATGCAATGAGCAAAGTCAGTAAAATCCTCAAAAAGTGCGCAATACCCATTTTGGAGGAAGTCTGCCTCCGGATTCAGAATGGGCGCTGCACATTGACGGCAACAGATCTCGAAACATGGCTTACGGCAGAGATCCCGGCTTCGGGCGATGATATGTTCTTTGCTTTCCGAAAAACCAAGGACATCTTGCGCGCCTGTTCCCACTTTGCCGGTGAGCTGACGATGGAATTTTCCGAAACGCAGAGCGGCAGTAAGAAAGCTGGAAGGGTTTTGCTCCGCTGTGAACGCCGCGGCGCGGAATTTGAGGTCTACGACGGAGCGGATTATCCGAATATACCGCAGGCTCCGGAGGGTGATGCATTTTCAGTAAGCAGCGCGAGGCTTTCCGCCTGTGTGGAGCGTGTGCGCTATGCTGCGGAAAAGCCCAGCGTGAGTGCAAGACCCGCTGCGATCTGCGTGCAGTTTTGCGGGAATCGCATCTACGCACTGGATGGAACCCGCCTTGCCTGCGATACGCTGGAAGGTGTTTCTTTCCCAAAGCCTTTTTTGGTGCGCGCCGATGTGCTTGCGCACCTGAGCGCTTTCGACAAGGGAGATATGACCGTGCGGATCGGAAGCAGCCATGTGCTGTTTGCAAGCGGCAATTTGCGTATGCTCGCCCGCTTACAGGGCGTGGATACCTATAACGTGGATGCGGTGATCCCTAAAGGGTATCGTGAGAGCATGACTGTCAAAACGGCTGACTTTGTGCGGGAACTGAATTACCTGAAGGAGGGCTCTGCACTCACGGCAAAGCCTTATGTGCGCTTTGCGGGTGAACGGCTTTCCATTGCGGCGTCCAGTGGAGCATTTGAAACCGGCATTGAGGTGAGGGGCCGCGGAGACATGGTTCTCGGCTTTGATCTCTACCATATGCTGGATGCCCTGAAGCAGTTTAAGGGGGAAGCGGAGGTTTGTATCCATCTCAGCAGTCCTTATGCTCCTATCGTGATCGATGCTGCGGGACGCAGTGATTTTGCCCTCGTGGTGCCGGTCCGGCTGAAAGAAGAAATGGCAGCTTGAAAAGAAAAAAGATGGCATAGCCATCTAAAAAAGAAAAAGGAGAATACAAGATGAAAACTGTTTACATTCCCAAGGGAGAAACCGTCCATTATGAGTCTCTAACAACGGAGCATCTGGTGGTGCATGGCCGCCTTCATGTGACCTATGGCGTCAAGGCGCAGAGCATCACCGGAAGCGGCGTGATCGACGCCGGCAGCATCAACGCGGATACCGTCTGCATCGACGATGTGGAAAGCGGCACCGTGATCTGCAAGCGCCTGATTGCCAAGCGTGTGCAGGCGCCGGAGGTGTTTGCCTCCGAGAGTGCCGCCGTATCCTGCTTCCTCTCCGCAGCCTATGTGGAAACGGGAAAGCTGACGGCAGCAATCAGCGAGGTGGATGAGGTCGTGGCGCAGGAGGTCGTGAATCTCACGCCGAAAAAGCGCACCCTCTTCGGTACACTCTTTGCCTCCATGCTGCGCTCGTTCTGGACGGCGCTGACGGTACCCAGACAGAAAGCCGAAGTTCTGGACGCTGAATTTGTGCCCGCGCAGGAAGGCCACACGGAAACTGTGCAGAGTGAAGGGAGCGCGGAGTTCTCTGCATCTGACCAGAGCGCACCGGAAGTCGAAGAAAAGCAGGAAGAGACAGTGGACGAGGAACTCAACCGTATCGTTGGGCTCTTTAAGCTCTCACGCGAGCAGGGCTATACCCTCAAGCTGATTCCCGGGACACCGGAGGAAAACGCGCCTGTTTTCGATTTTGAAAACGAGCGCATTCTTCGCCCCGCAGCTTAACTGCCTATGTGTGAAGTAAAAGTGGAAAGCAGAACCCGCGTAGAGGAACACGGCCGCACCGTGCTCTATGAAAAGATCTATCGCGGTGTTCCGACGCAAGGCGGCGGACTGCGCCTGCTGGCATATTATGAGCGGCGGATCCCCCTTGCCCGTATGCAGATGGAACTGCGGGCGGCGGGACACGAAAAAGAATGGAAGGGAGCGGCGTGAGCCGCCCGAACGGAAGGCAAGGAACAGATCGTGTTCCTTGCCCTCTTTTATCCGGAAATAAAGGAGGATACAACATGTCTATCAAATCGCAGGAAGGTCACATGCGGCAGCTTGCGCTGCTGCTGACCACTGATTTAGGTTGCATCTTTGACGAGAGGGAAAGCGGACCCAATGGAAGTAAGAAAGCTTTTTTGAATGTGGGAAAGGTATTCCTCCGCGCCCTTGCCAAGGATCTTGGACTGCACGAGGTTACAGTCAGTGCAAACAGCGGCGGCATCGCGGTGTCGGGAACATGCTCCCTTTATGGAATGTGGGAGGACAGAGGCATTGCGGTGTGGATCGAGCAGCGCTTATGCGCGGATGGGAAGGTGCTTTGCTATCGGACGATCCGAAGCAGCAGGGACTTCAAAGGCGGATACAATCATTTTCTCACCAGCAGCGACCTGAAAACCTGGTCATATCCGCAGCTTTTGGAGACGCTGAGTGCCTTGCGGAAGGATGGGTGCCGTTATGAGCGAGCTGCCTGACCTTTCCGCGCAAAAGCCGTATGCTCTGGATCAGCTTGCGCAGCTTCAAGGCAAGATCATCCAGCTCTCTCAAAGCATGGTTTTGCAGCGGGCTCGGATTGAGCGCTGCCGCCAAAGCGACCTTGCTGCGGCACGGGATATTTACGCGGAACTGAGTAGAACGCGGGAAACCTTGGTGGAAACACTCGCACAGGTGCAGCTTTTCCTCATGGAAATGGAGGAATACGCACTTGCGAAAGTATCCGGACAGCTTCGGCAGGGCCTTGCGGGATTTGCGCTGATGAGCACCGGCTATAAGAGCGTCTACGAGGCGCTGAGCCGCTTCGCGTCATCCCTTCCTGTGGGACAAAAGACCAATGCTGCGGTGGTAGGTCGGCTGATGAACAACATTAAGCTGGGCTATTACCCAACAGACCCGGATAATATCGATCTTCTTTTGCGGGGGATCAAATTTCCGGAGGGTGTGACCACGAACTTGCTGGACCCCTGCTGCGGCTGCGGCAAGGCACTTCGACAACTGGCGCAGGGCAATAACTGCTATGCCTATGGCGTGGAACTGGACGAGAGCCGCGCGGAGGAAGCGCAGACAAGGCTTCACCGCGTGGGCTTTGGCAGCTTCTTTCATAGCAGCATCAGCCGCGAAGCTTTCCATCTGCTGTTTCTTAACCCGCCGTATCTCTCGGTCATCAATGAGAGCGGCGGACGCTCCCGGCATGAAAAGCGATTTCTGATTGAAAGCCTGCCTGCGTTGGCATACGGCGGCCTACTGATCTATGTAATTCCCTATTACCGTTTGACACCGGATATCTGCCGCATCCTTGTGGACAATTTTGATGATCTTACCGTCTGGCGCTTTACCGAGAGTGAATTTCGAAAATTCAAGCAGGTAGCGGTGCTGGGTGTCCGAAAGCCCCGGGGGACAGAACTGCAGGATACCCTCTGCCTGGAGGAGCTTGCGTCCGCGCCCATGTCCATTCGCTCTCTTGCAGAGATGCCGGAAGAACGCTACGCTCTGCCGGATCACCCGATAGAGGTCAACACCTTCAAGGGTGAGCGGTTCAACCAGAAGGAATTGGAGCAGCAGCTTCGGCGCTGCAACAGCTTTGCGCAGATGATGGCGCGCAGCGAACTGGACAGCGGCGTAAAGCGGCCGCTGCTCCCGCTCTCCATCAGTCAGATCGGACTGATCGGCGGCTCCGGTATGATCAACGGCCTCATAGCGTGCGATACGCCGCACATCATCAAAGGCCGCATCGTCAAGGTCATCCGCACAGAGAGCGAGGAAAAGTTCAGCGCGCAGGGCAATCACATTGGCAGCGAAGTGAAAGAAACCATTACAAACAAAATGATTTTCAATGTCCTGACGCCAAACGGCTTTAAGGCATTGACATGAAAAGAGGCGGAATTTATGCAAGATAAAAAAGCGCGTTTTCGCTGCGGTCAGCTCTGCACGACGCCTGCGGCATTGGATAAGGTCGGAAGAGCAGGGCTGATCCGGCTTTTGGAACGACATCTGAGCGGCGATTGGGGTGATACCTGTGAAAGCGACGCAAGGGCCAATGAGGAGGCGCTTCGCAGCGGGAACCGGATTATTTCATGGTATCAGGTATCCAAAGAGCTTCGCATTATGATCATCACGGAAGCGGATCGCTCTGCAACGACGATCCTGCTGCCGGAAGAATATTGAGGTGAATGAGAATGAAGTTTTGCAACATGGCAGTTGTTGTCCCGGTAGATCAGCTCACCGGCAGCAAGGCCGCGCTCAGCGCGCAGGTTTGGGGACGGGCATCCAATCTGCTGATGCCTGCCTTGGGAAAGCTGTACCGCCAGTTCCATCCCGCAAATGACGCATGGGGCCATAAGCTCACCAGTCCTTTCGGCGTGGTGCTGGGCTGTCAGGAGCCGGAGCTGTTCTTAACGCTCTTCCTGGCCGGGCAGCAGACACAGCAGGAGGCCGCTGCATTTCACGCAGCCGCCATGATCAAAAAGGTGGATATGGACAAGGCACAGAAAGCGGGCGATTCGCTCATCTGCCCCGTAGTGGTCGATGGCAGCGATCCGGAGCTGATGATTCACGCGCTGTGGCACATTTCGCTGCAAAAAGGCGCGCCGCTCCCAGACTGCGGGATCTACTATGCTGCCCTCGGGCGTGCGGTCGCATCTCAAGAGGAACAGCGGGCGATTCTGGCAAACCCCGCCGGATATGCCCTTTGCGTCGTGCGGCTCAGCCCGGAGGTGGAAAAAAGATGACTGCATTTGATCAGGATATTTTCATAAAAATGCTGCTTTCTGTTTCGCAAAAAGACGACGCGGCGTTATTCCCCAAATCAGAGCGCAGCCCGTATATCCAAAAGCTGCTGGAAGCCTTTGATAAAGAAGAAACCATTGACCTTTCTATCATTGATTGGGATGCGTTCCAAATAGAGAATGTAACGCCCGAAAATTATGAGAGGGTCTATCATCGGGTCTTCGATGGTTGGATACAGGGTTTTATCCACTACTGTCGGAAAGCTCCTGTTTTCCAGCGGCAAGAGCGCTCTTTCTTTTGAGGTGCCGGTTATGTATGGAATTGAGTATGAAGACGATATCCTGCTGCTTCTGCGTATGATTAAATTCCTGCATATGCAGTCTCCGAATGCCGCACACATCTTTTGCCAAAGCCACCCTGTCGTTGATATGGAGGAGCTTCTCATGGTGATCGATGAAGTTATGTGGGATATTTTTGACGATGTGAACTTTTTCTTTGATGAAGAGTATGAAGCGACCGTCGTGCAATGCTCCCATCCGGTCATCGACCGGCTGTATGAGCTGGGGCGTGCTTCTGATCCGAAGCACGGAAGCAGGCAAAGCGTATGGAGTAAAAAGCTGCATGATATTACTGAGTATTTCGTGCTGGGGGCAACAAACTCCGTTTACAAATTCTCACAGCATATCGCCGGAGATCATGTCGTTCTGGAGTTTTGCCTGTCGCCGGATTACTACGAGCCACTCTATTTTGCAAATTCGCTGGTGGATCTGCTTCGTTACTGCCAATGCAGCATCCGGCGAATAGAGGCAAAACTTGCTGAGAGAGAAACGGAAAACACAAGAAAGGAGGCTGCCTGATGCAGCCGGCTGAAAACAAGGATTATTCGAGAGATGTCATTCTGCGGTTATCTCCCATCAGAAACACGATCATTGTAGAGGAGCAAAAACCGGGCGGCATTGCCGCCTACAGGGAAATTGATCCTCTGGAGCTGTACTATGTTATCAACCAGAGCTATGCCAGCAATGATTATCTGGACAGCGGCTTTCTTCCGGAACACTGCCTTCACCTATCCATGTCTGCCACGGAGAAGTATTTCGTGCTTTGGAATCCGGAACTGCGGGCAGATGTGATTTATGGGGACAAGGAATACCCAAATTTTCCGATTCCCCGCATGGTGTTTGGCGTGCGGGTTCTGGAAAACGGCAAAGTCGCGGAGTGTTCCATGGGTGTCGTTGCCGATGAAACGCCAACCGTAGATACGCCGATGTTCTTTTACCCCTTTTCCAATGTCCATTCGAATGATCGGGTCTGCACGGGTAACAATGTGCTGCCGCGGTATCGAAAGATTTCCGCGCTGAAGAACTTTCCCCGGTATCTGCTGGGTCTACCTGACAACGACGATATGTATGACAGGGAGCATAACAGATTAAAGCTTTCGCACGGAGAGCTTCTGGAGCATCTCAAGGACAAAGATCCCGCATATTACTACACGGACATTCTGGTATCCAATGGAAAAACACTGGGAGATTTTATCAGCAGGAGGTAACATCATGGCACAGCTTAACCCAAAAGAAATGCAGCAGGCTCTCGCAAAGCCCTTCGCCCCGGAGGATCTGGAATGGCGGCTGCAGAACACGATAGAAGAGAAAATGTGCGGCCTGGCCGTTCCCTATGTGACAAACCGCGCCATTCAGAACCGCCTGGACGAGGTCTGCGGGCCGGAGAACTGGTATAACGACTTCAAGCCCTGGCACAGCAACGGAAAAAAGGAGGCGCAGCTTTGCGGCATCGCCATCTACTTTGAGGGCCGCGGCTTCATTACCAAGTGGGACGGCGCCGAGGACTCGGATATCGAGTCTGTCAAGGGTGGCCTGTCCGACAGTATGAAGCGCCGTCCAATGGGGGATCGGCCGCGTGCTGTACGACCTTAATACCGTCTGGGTCGAGATTGAGAAGCGCGGGCGCAGCTTTGTGATCAAAGACAGCGAACGCGTCAAGCTGGATAACGCTTATCTGTGCGCGCTGAAGCGCCTGGGGCTGACACCGGCCGCGGCCTGCGGCATTCAATCGCTGCTGACACCGAAAACCCTGCCGGGGCAGACAGCGCCGGAGGAAAACGCGCCTGAAGCAAATCCGCAGCCAAAGCAGGGCAATTCCCAGCCCACGCCTGCATCGGCTCCGCAAAGAGCAGACCGGTCTACGACACGGAGCGCTTCACAGCAGACTCTGCCCGCACAGCAAAGCAGAGCGGCAGCTTCCCGCACCGTTCCCTTTAGCCCGCCGCAGAGCGCAGCGCGGCAGAGAACAGACTGCTATGTGGTTCTGAACACCAAGGTACAGGGCGGTATGAGCGGCAGCAGCACGCTTGTTACGCTCCGAGCGCCGGACGGCAAGCAGATCCCGGCCTTCGCCCGCGGCGCACGGCCCGAACTGAGCGCAGGCAGCATCCTCAGCAATGTAAAGCTCACTGTGCGTCAGCAGGATACCGTGGCATTTTATGTGTTGGAATCCTACGAGATCGTCCCACAGGAGGACAGGGCGGCATAAACAGCGATTCAGCGAAAAATGGAAAGGAGCAATTCTTTGAAAAAGATCGAGCAGTTTCAAATCACCAGCCTGATGCTTTCGGGCTTCAAGTCCTATGAGGAGCCGACAGAACTGGTGTTCGGCAATCCTACGGTCATCACCGGCGGAAACGGGCGGGGGAAAAGCAGCATTGCAGACGCCATCGCCTTTGCCGTTACCGGCTGTCCCTTCTTTGGAGAGCGTGGGATTGATCGCCTGCACAATGAGAATAACCCCGACGTCGCCATTCGGATGTGCTTTGTGGACGAAACAGGCACACTCCATGAGCTTAATCGCACCCGCAGGAAAAGCCGCATGACCATCACCTATGATGGCTATGAGATCCGGCAGTTGGATCTGGCAGATCTCTTTGGAGAGCGGGATGTATTCTTGTCCATTCTCAATCCTCTGTACTTTATTGAGGAGTTGGGTGAGGATGGAAAAAAGCTTTTGGAGCGATATCTTCCGACGATCCCTCATGAAACGGTACTCTCTCAGCTATCTGAGCCCGTGCGGGAACATCTCAAAAACGAGACGATCCTCTCGCCGGAGGGCAGTCTTAAGCGCTGCCGGGAGGAGATCCGTAGTCTGGAGGAACGCATTACCTATCTGAGAGGCCAGAAGGACTTGGCGGCGTCCCAGGGGGAATCCCATGAGCAGGCCGAGCAGGAGCTGACCTTGCAGGCAGACACCCTTCGCGAGGAAATCGCGGAACTGGAGCAAAGACAGTTTTCCAGCATGGATGTGAGCGCCATGCAGGAGCGGCTTGTAGAACTGAGCGGACGATATGAGGAAGCTGCCAGGGATGAACGCGCCGATACTTCTAAATTGCGGGAACAGCTTCAGACCTTGCGGGAAAAGATTGCCCGCAGAGAAGTGGAGAAGTACCAGTCCAAATTCACGGAAGCGTTGGCGGAAGCGTCTGCCAGAGTCAAAGACCTGGGTGTGCGGTATCATCGGGAAAACGCTGCATATAAGGCGTTTCACGCCGGTATGGAGTGTCCTGCCTGTCACCGGAGCGTGACAGAGCAGAGCTTGCCTGAAGTGCAGGCGGCGCTGAAAAAAGTGCTCTCCGAGCTTTATGCTGCCGGCAGCGAACAGCGCGCTCAGCTGATAGAGCTTCAGGAGATGGACAAAAAGGCTGCGGATACCTTCGCACGGTTCAAAGAAGATGACCTTGGTAAATGGGCCGCGGAAGCTGCGGAAATGGAGCAGCGCTGTGCCTCGCTTGCGGAGCAGGCTTCCGCAGAGACGGAGTGTCTGCGCGCAGAGATCCAGACGATGACTGCTGATCTGGAGTACGGCAATCTTTCGCAGGCGGAATATGACCGCCTCGGTACATGCCGGGAGGAACTGCGGCAGAGCGAAGCGAAAATAGCGGCGCTTCAGGATATGACGGCGGTGCAGCTACCTGATTTTGACCGCGAAATCGCGCAGGCCAATGCCAACATTGCGGAGATCAAACGCAAAATGGCCGATGTGATCGCTTACATCAGCAAGCGGGCAGAGCTGACCTTCTCGCAGCTTAAAATGAACCGTGTGGAGATCTCACTCTACGATGTGGTGAAATCCACAGGGGAAGTCAAAGATACCTTCAAATTCCAGTATGGCGGCCGCCGGTACGACCGGCTCTCTCTTTCGGAGAAGATCCGGGCCGGCATGGAGGTCTCTGAGCTGATGAAGCGGCTGACGGGACGAAATTACCCCGTGTTTGTCGATAACATGGAGTCGGTAGATGACCTTGCCAATGTAAGGCCCACCGGACAGATCATCATGGCAAAATGTGTCAGCGGCGCGGCGCTGCAGGTGAAACCCATAAGACCCATTGCCTTTGCGGAGCAGAGAGCCGCATGATGGAGGTGAAACCGTTTGGCCGCAAAAATCTACGATAAGATCCCCATTGTGGACACGGCCAGACGGTGTGGGCTTGTCCTCGACTCCCGGACGCTGCGGCGAAAGGAAGTCGAGGCAAGCTGCCCCTTCTGCGGTGACCACGGGCCGGGGAAATATCATTTAAGCCTTAATACGGATACCGACCAATACCGCTGCAATCTCTGCAGCGCACACGGAAACAGCGTGAGCCTGTATGCACGGATCAAAGGGATCTGTAACAAAGAGGCTTATCTGGAGCTGGCGCATGAGAGCAAGGTCTACCCCTTGCCCCAACCGCCATCTCCCCAAACACAGGAACGGCAGCCCTGCTCATTGGAGCAGCGCCATGCCGTGTATTCGGATATGCTGGCGCATCTGACGCTTCTCCCAAAACACGGCGAGAATCTCTTAGAACGGGGCTTGAGCGAAGAGCGCATCCGAAGAAACGAGTATCGCAGTATGCCGGAAACAGAGCGCGGACGTCGGCTTTTGGCCGACCTCCTGCGCAGTCACGGCCATGACCTGCACGGTATTCCGGGCTTTCGCACCTATTATGGCGACTGGACGCTCTCCGGCCCCAACGGTTTCCTGATTCCGGTTCGGAACAAGGATGGGCTGATTCAGGGGCTGAAGATCCGTCTGGATGATGCGCAGCAGGCCAATCGCAAATACCGCTGGCTTTCCAGCCGAAATCTGCCATCCGGTACCCGCAGCTATTCGTGGGTGCATGTGACAGGGAACACCCAAAGCAAGCGTGCGTTTCTGACGGAAGGTCCGCTGAAGGGTGATGTAGCCAGTTTCCTTGCGCAAGATGCGCTCTTTATCTGCATCGGCGGCGTCAACGCGCTGAATGGCTTGAATGATACCATCCGAGGTCTTGGTGTCCGCGAAGTCATAGAGACGATGGACATGGATCAGATGACCAATCCAAATGTGCGCAGCGCCATTCTCACCATGCGGAAGGAAGTGCGAAAGATCCCAGGTATTCGCTATTCAAAATACACATGGAATCCCGCCTATAAGGGAGTGGACGACTACCTTCTCAGTCAGGCGGCAACCATGTAACAAAGGAAGGACAACAATATGGAAGAAAAGATCATCAACATGAATCAGTTTCTCGGTGCGGCGCAGGGCGATCAGGAGCATATGCTTGGAAAGTTCTTATACTTTTCTCTTGCAAACCTGCTGGTGGATAAGGATGAACTGTCCTCGCTGTGCGAGAGCATGGGCATTCCCTACACCGGCAGCACCCGGCTTTCTCTCGGCGATGCGTTCCGCTCTGCCACGGGCGATATACGGGAGAGGGTTCCGGTCACGGTAGACGGTGAGACGAACATCTATCTTGCCTATTGCCGCGATAATAAGCGCACCGCCGGTGTTTTTTCGCGGGAACTGGTCAAAGAAACCTTGAATCGTGAAACCAACCGGTATGAAAAGCTGGCGAATATCAGCTGCGGTAAGAACGACGGGATGTTCCGCTGTGATAATCTCGTGCTGGACGATGCGGTGGATGTGCAGGGCTGCTGCCGAAAAGCGGAGGAGCTTTTTGAGCTCTACCAGCGATGCGCAAACCGCAAGCAGATCGAGACCATCTGCGTCAATTTCCTGCGGGGAATGGAGGCAACCAAACTGAGTGTCACCGGCCATATGTACTTTGTCCCCCGCACTTTTATGGAGCGCGTGGATATTTTCGAGGACTTCATCACCCTACTCAGCGGACTGAATAAAAAGCAGACGCCGCTGGTGGTCAACAGCTTCTACATCATTGACGATGCCAAGCAGCGGGATAAGATGACGGAGGAATTCTATCTGGCAGTGAAAAAGGAGATCGCGACCTATCAGGAAAAGTGCGACTACCTCATTAAGAGCAGCAGCCAGAGTCCCGCGGTTATGGAACGCTGGGTACTCAAGGTGCAGGCGCTGGAGGAAAAGAAACGCCACTATGAGGGGGTGCTGCAGCGTGAATTGGACGGGCTGGACGATGAATTTTCCGTCCTGAAGCTCCTCTCGCAGGAACTCCAGGTCAGGGCAAACGGCATCCGCAACTTGCGATTTCAGCAAAGAGCGGCATAAATAAAACAATGGGGGCATCGGCAGTTGAGCCGATGCCCCTTTCGATTTTGATGATAAGTGCGTCAAATGTAGCAAGAAATATTAAGTTCGCTATATCTGAACAACGGAGCTGGCGCAATGTACTTACACCGGCTCCGATAGGAATGTGGTGCTCCTATTCTACACGGCTTCCGGAGTTTACACAAATTTTGGGATGGTCTCTAATTTTTTTCAAACTGCGCTGCATTGATTATGGGCACTTGGTCTGCAACCCCATCATTTCTATTTTTGGGGATTTCCTTCGTCTGTAAAATTACGCTTAAGTGCACTGTTCGTTATTATTCCCAAAATGATAATAACAGCGAGTTGAATTACAATAACGCACCCACCGCAAAAGCCGATAAATGCTATGGTTTTCCCGATTGAGTATAGCATAGCCAAAGATGAGAATATGGCGGTCCAAGGGGCACCTTTGTACCACAACCTTCCAAAATGTTTCTGAGCAAATTCCCATGTCAAAGGATTTTTCATAGATCTTTTTGTTCGAAATCCCTTCGTGTTATTAATGTATTTAGGCGGTGAAGTCAAATATTTTTTCCCAACAAAATACATTGCGCATGGGATTATCAATGTTACCAGAAACATGTATATCCAAAACAACATGCTAACCGCTCCTTTCTAAAATTGATCATCACTTGCGTTATATTATCATTTACAGTTAGAGTTCGTCAATGGCCATTGGGAAGTTGTCAATGAAGGCTACTGATATGATTGCCATATCCTGCGCGAGTATTGTAAAAATGCTGTAACGGATTTTCGAAGAGCAAGTTTCCCCCCTATTGGATCGGTTTGAAGCCTATGACTGGTCTGTACTGGGGAGCCGCTTGAAAATAAAAGAAAAGGCGATAACTTTTCTGGAAGCGTCCAAAATGGGAGGACTTCATCGTAATAAGTATAGTAGGAGACACAAAAGAGTTTTATATATCGCATTTTGATGTGTAAGTGAATCAGTCCGAAATGATCAAGTAAAGCTAGACGCTGCTATGAGCCATCATGCCAAACGGCTGGGAGAGGCGTTTACCTTCTCTCAGCCGTTCATTTTGTTTGAAACCTCTTCTTTGCAGTGTTCCTTCTCATAGCGGATCTGCTGCAGCACCGCTCTGGCGGCGGCTGCAGCCATGCGCTGTTCCTCTTCACTAAAACTGGACAACTCTTGAAAAAGCTGTTCGGTATCCTGCGCCAGACCGCAATCATAATTAAAAATATCATTAGGGGCGATGTCCAGCAGGCGAACCATCACAAACAGGTTTTCAAAACGGGGGTTTCCCCTGCCATTCTCTATTTCCAGAATCGTTCGTGGCTGAACCCCGACCTTTTCTGCGAGATAGTCCTGTGTGATCCTCTTGCGCTTGCGGGCTACGCGAACGACCTTGCCTAAGTTAATCTTCACTTCCTGCATTATAACTCACCTCGACATAATCTTATAATGCAGTATGACAAGTATGAATGTGTTAATTCAGCATACAAAGGTGTTCTATACTTCATTAACGGGAGGAGACTTTGTATGATGCCTTCGTAGCATACGGATTGCAGTATCTTCTCCATAAACGACGGATGAAGTTCTACCGCAAGATGTATGCTGCGGCACTTCTATGTGAGTTTTTACAGCATGTTGGCAGGATATTAAACGCATATTTTCCGGAGGACAAGCTAGCAGAGATATTCTTGACGGCCGTTCAGTGCGGGATGCCGCACAGAGAGGGTGTGCGTCGGCTTCTATACGATCTTGATTTCAACCATGGATCGCTACGCTTCCGTAGTTGGGATAACTCCATATTTTCTCAAGGCACTTTCGCGGGTTATGATATCCGTGAAAGTGCCTTTTGCTTTGCCATATCAGGCAACCGACAGATTCGCTGCCGTTCTCCGCCTGCAACACTCATGGCAATCAAAAATCTATAACAGAAAGGAAAGTGCTATGAGTAAGTACGTTTTGAAGCTGTTGGAGAGCTATAACGAGCGTGAACGCAAGATTGCGGTACTTCGGTATAATCTGGAGCACCCGGCCAAAGTAAGCAGGTCAGAACAGATCGAAGCCATGAACTTCGGACATGGCGATGGTCTTGACCATAGTGCGGGACATATTTCCAATAAGACCCTCTACATTGCACTCAATTACGAAGAACAGGCGGAACGCATGAATGCAGAGTCAGCACACGAAATTGCAAAGGAACTGTTTGCTTTGGAATGTGAGCAGAGACGCCTGACATACTTTATTGGTCTATTGGATAAGCGGCAGGCTGAGGTGATTCGTCTGGTGTTTGTGGACGGAATTCCCACGAAGGAAGTTGCTGCCAGCTTTGGCTTGACCTACCGCACCATCGACCGGATCAAGCGTACTGCCATCGAAAATCTTGCGGAGATGTATGCCTATTCCGATCAGTTTCGCGTCTGATTTTTTGAAAATGTCCTAAAAATGTCTAAGCCGATGTACTTGAAGTGTCATATGGCGCTATGGTATGATTAGGCTGGTAAAAAGGAGATGCCCCCGACGAACGGGGGCATCTCCTTTGCCGTTTGGCTGTTAATCAATATTATTTGAGAGAGGAGTTGTGTCATGACTCTTACATATCAAGGAAAGCTATTTGCAGAATATCCTGATGTGGTATCCGTTAAGCAGATGTGCATCATGTTGGGCGGAATCAGCATGAAAACAGCTTACAAATTGTTGGGGAACGGTGAAATTCACCATCTGAAAATTGGTAAGTCATTTAAGATTCCGAAGATTTGCGTGATTGAGTATCTGCTTGGTTGACGGAGAAATTTCGGCGCAAGGATTTCAAAATAAAGTTTATAGGCACATTGGAGAGAACGGCAGCTTATGGTATAATTGATCTGCCATTGACAGATAGGTTGTACCGCTACAAAAAGGAGGAACAACATGGTAGCGGGTCATCTGCAAACAAAAAAAGGTTACTATTACATGGTGCTGAATTTGAAATCCGAAGATGGCAATCGCAAGTCCAAATGGATTTCAACAGGGATACCGGCAACTGGGAAGAAAAGTGCAAAGTTGGCGGAAGAAATGTTAGCCGAAACCAGATGCACCTATAAAGATGCTGCATCACCTTGTGCAGTATCTCCCGTGATCAGCAGAGAAGATATTTCTTTTTCTGACTACATGATCAAGTGGTTGGGTATCATCAAGAACTCTGTGGAGGTAGATACATATGCGGGATATGTAAACAATATTGAAAAGCGAATTGTCCCATATTTTCGTGGACAAAGAATACTGCTCAGAGAGCTGACTGCGCTGGATGTGGAGAATTTTTACAGCTATTGTTTCAATGAACTGCACCTAAAAGGAACCACGGTTCAGCGTTTTCATGCGAATATCCATAAGGCAATGAAGTATGCTCGTAAACACGATTTAATTGCCTCGAATCCGATGGACAATGTGGAGCGGCCAAAGAGTCAAAGATATGTTGGAGCATTTTATTCTGTGTCGGAACTAGAAACGCTCTTTCAAGCAGTGAAAGGTGATCCTTGCGAGTTCCCTGTTCTAATGGCAGCTTTTTATGGCTTGCGAAGGAGTGAGATCATGGGGCTCCGGTGGAGGGCAATCGACTTTGAAAACAATCTGATTACGATTGACCATACAGTTGTTCAGTGTATGTGCGATGGTACGACCATCACAGTCGAAAAGGATCGTACAAAAAATCAGTCAAGCTGCCGCTCAATGCCATTGGTTCCGCAATACCGCGACCTTTTGCTGCGTATGAAAGTACGGCAGGAATGCTGTCGAAAGCTGTGTGGAAATTGCTATACAGAAAGCGAGTATATCTTTGTAAACGATATGGGAGTACCCTATCAGCCGAACTATGTAACACAGCATTTCAAGCTCGTCTTGAGGAAAAATCACTTGCGCAGTATTCGCTTTCACGATTTGAGACATACCTGCGCTTCGCTGCTGCTGAAAAATGGTGTACCAATGAAGGATATACAGGAGTGGCTTGGACACAGCAGCTATAACACGACCGCAAATATCTACGCACATCTGGACACATCGTCAAAAAACACTTCAGCATCGAAGATGAGCAATGTTGTTATCATTGAACCAGGCATCAGCACAAGCGTTTGAAAGAGGATTGTGGAGAGAACTGCGGAGAGAACTGTGAAAAAACAGAGCGAAATGGATGCTTTTCATGGGAGAAAAGAAGAAACGCCTGATGCCTCAAATGCTGAGGTATCAAGCGTTTCAGAGGATGGTGCCGGTGGTGGGACTCGAACCCACACGGAGTTGCCCCCGGCGGATTTTGAATCCGCTACGTCTACCAATTCCATCACACCGGCATTATTCAGTTGTTGCGAGTCTCATTTTTCTGAATCCGCCGTAGGGCAGAACTTTAGGGCAGAACTCACGAAAAGCCCATTCTTAGGATACACCGAAAAGTCAATAATTGCAAGGGCTAGGCCGGTTGGATGAGCTGGTAAGCGTACAGTCTTTTGAGTCCGCTACGTCTACCAATTCCATCACACCGGCAGGTGCGACAATTATTATATGCGATGCAGGGAGCATTTGCAAGCAAAACTTTTCGAAAAAAGGCTCCGGCGCACTGCGCTGGAGCCTTTCACAATGTAAAATCACACGTAGCGCTGATTGATGACGTCGAACACGCCGCGCGTCGTGAGGCGCAGCGTCGGGATGACGGTCAGCGCCATGAACGAAAGCGTCATAAACGGGTCGACCCCACGCGAGACGCCGAGCTTGAAGGCCTGCTCCTTGGCGTTTTCGAGCGCCTCGTTGACCTCGATAAGCGGCGCTTCGCTCATGATGCCTGCAATCTGGAGCTGGAGCTCGCCGAGCACCTTGCCGTCGTCCATCACGACGATGCCGCCGCCGAGCTCGACGACGCGGTTGACCGCCGCAGCCATGTCCTCCTCGTTCGCGCCGACGACGATGATGTTGTGGCTGTCGTGCGAGATGGATGTCGCCACCGCGCCGGACTTGAGGCCGTAGCCCTTGATGTAGCCGATGCCGATGTGGTGCGTGTTCTTGTGGCGCTCGATGACGGCAATTTTCAAGATGTCGTCCTCAACGCTGATCTTTTCGGCATAGCCCGCATCGGTCGTGACGATCTCGCCGGGCACCATGCCGAGCACCGCGCGCGGGCGGGACTCGATAAAGTCCGTGGCCTCAAGGTGCGCAACGTGGAACGTCTCGTGCGAGCGCTTGACGAGGTGCGGATCGATCTCGGGCGCTTCAAACGGCGTGACGGTCTTGCCGTCGAACATCAGCTTGCCCTTCTTGTAGACCTCAAGGATGTTGAAGTCGTCGAAATTGTCGATCACGACAAAGTCCGCAAGAAAGCCCGGTGCGATCGCGCCGCGGTTGTTGAGCAGGAAGTAGCGCGCGGCGTGGTGGCTCGCGCATTTGACGGCGATGATCGGGTCGACGCCCGACTTGATGGCACGGCGCACGATGTAGTCGATGTGGCCCTTTTCGAGAAGATCGTTCGGGTGCTTGTCGTCCGTGCAGAACATGCAGTAGGTGTAATACTGCGGTGTGAGCAGCGGGAGCAGCGCGTCGAGGTTGCGCGCGGCCGTGCCCTCGCGGATCATGATGTACTGTCCGCGCCCGAGCTTGGCAATGGCATCCTCCACGGTGCTGCACTCGTGGTCGGAATAGACGCCGGCGGCGATGTAGGCGTTCAGGTCGTTGCCCGAAAGGCCGGGGGCGTGGCCGTCGATTTTTTTGTGGTGCGCCTGCGCGGCGACGATCTTTTCGAGCACCTGCTCGTCGGCGTTCGCGACGCCGACATAGTTCATCATTTCGGCCAGACCCTCGACGCGGTTGTGCTCGTAGAACGAGTCGATCGCGCGGTAATCGAGCACCGCGCCGGATTCGTCGAGCGGCGTCGCGGGTACGCAGGAGGGGAGCATGAAGCGCACGTCAACGGGCAGATCTTCCGTCGCCTGCAGCATATACTCGATGCCGTCGGTGCCCATGACATTGGCGATCTCGTGCGGGTCGGTGATGACGGTCGTGGTGCCGTGCGGAATGACGGCGTTGGCAAATTCCTTGGGGGAAACGAGCGCGCTCTCTAAGTGGATGTGCGCGTCGACAAAGCCGGGCAGCACGAGCTTGCCGCCCATATCGATCTCGACCGCGCCCTCGTAATGCTCGCCCATGCCTGCGATCAGCCCTTCGGCCACGGCGATGTCGCCATGACTGAGCTCGTTGCAGAAGACGTTCACATACGTCGCGTTCTTGAGCACGAGGTCGGCCTTCTGCCGTCCCGAGGCCACCTCGACGACGTGGAGCTTCTTGTTCAGCTTGCGGTTGATCTTGCCTGCGTAGCTTTCCCGGTATGCCATGCGTTTTCCTCCTTACTTTGTTGTGTTTGACCAGTTTATCGGATAAATCATCCATCTTCCTCGTTTATTTTTTATAGGATACTACGTTCCATTGCACTTGTCCAGCAGAAAAAGCTGAAAGTTTTTTAGTGAATCTGACTAAATTTATGGAGCTGGCAGAGGCTGCGAGCGGGCCGCAG
>ERZ824598.2360-NODE-2360-length-19767-cov-3.087764_pt1 | contig 19767 bp, 18 predicted proteins | sample MGYA00519934_ERZ824598 | MGnify/ENA primary metagenome ERZ824598 (study PRJEB31778, sample SAMEA3449177) | human gut metagenome | biome: human gut; feature: human-associated habitat; material: faeces | place: United Kingdom | collected 2010/2012 ...
CGGTGTCCGCAAAGCCGTATTTTGATATAATCATCATAAGCGCAGACGCACACGCAACAACACAGTGTGTTCTTACTCCCGCCTCCTTTGAGCGGTTGCGCCGTTCCAGACCTATCATTACGCCGCACGCGCAGGCGACTATCATTCTTAAAATGTACCATAGCTGATGAATATTAAAAAACTCCATTTCCATACCTCCGTATAATTTATTCTGGCATTGGAATTATTAAAACAAAAAAATTTTTTTTGCTTTTTCAACCTCCATTATACTTTACAAATATGATTTTCTATTATATAATAAATGAGCAGAAAAAATCAACAATGGCGCGCAGATTGTTATCGGTGCCGACACAGTGGTTGCCGTAGACGGTATGATTCTGGGCAAGCCTGCCGATGAAGCAGAGGCACGGCAAATGCTCGCTCACCTAAGCGGGCGGTGGCACAGCGTGTTTACCGGCGTGAGCCTGGTACAGGGAGAACGGCATCTGACTTTCTCCTGCGAGACCCGGGTGCGCTTCTTTGAGTTGACGGCGGCGGAGATCGACGCCTACATTGCCACCGGCGAATGCATGGACAAGGCCGGCGCCTACGGTATACAGGGCTATGGCAGCCTACTGGTGCAAGAGATTCAGGGCGATTACTTCAATGTGGTTGGCTTGCCTGTAAGCCGATTGTACCGGGCGTTGAATGATTTTGAGCAAAAGTGACAAAAAAAGGCCGCTGTTTTTTGGTAGAATATACAAGAAAACTCTTGCAACACCGGCTTTAGAATGGTAAAATATACGAACAGGACAAATTTTGTCTAATTTTCACGGTTATCCTTTGGAAGGAGTATGGTTATGGCCGCAGATTTACATTGTCATACAAAACTCAGCGACGGTTCTGTGGGGATCGAGGATCTAATCGTCATTGCCCAAAAAAGCGGCATTGACACCATCGCCATTACTGACCATGACTGCCTTGCAGGTACCGTACGCGGCAAAGTGATCGGCAAACGCTATGGGGTGAATGTGATCCCCGGCGTGGAAATCAGTGCCATTGATAATGAGGCCGGCAAAAAGGTGCACATTCTCTGCTATCTGGCAGATGCACCGGATCGGCTGGAAGGGCTGTGCAAGCGCACCTCCATCGCCCGCAAACGGGCCGGGCAGATTATGATGCTCAAGGTGGCCGGGCGCTTCCCCATTACCTCAGATTTTATTATTTCTCACGCTTCCGGCTCCACCAACCTATACAAGCAGCATATTATGCACGCCTTGATGGACGCCGGTTACACCAATGAGATCTTCGGCGATCTGTTCCATGCGCTGTTCAGCCGGGAGAGCGAGACCAACGTGCTGGCTCCCACCAAGTACCCCTCCATTGAGGAAGTGCTGGAGGAAGTGCACGGTGCAGGCGGTATTGCCGTACTGGCGCATCCGGCGTTCTATGACAACTTTGACGAGATTGAAAAATACATTGACCTGGGACTGGACGGCATTGAGGTGTGGCACCCCTCTGCAACGGAGGACGATGTGCACCGGTTGACAGAAATTTGCAAGGCGCATGACTTGCTGATGACCGGCGGCTCAGACTTTCACGGCATTTACGGTGCCAAGACCGTAACCTTGGGCACCTGCACCACCCCGCAAGAGTGGGTGGATAAATTGCTGGGCTACAAGGCCAAGAAGAAGCGCGCCCAGCGGCGAGCAGAAAAAGAAGCTGCCGCCCGTGCCGCTGCCCAAACGCAAGAATAAAAATATGCACTGCATACACAACGGACCGATCCTTTGTCGGTCCGTTCTTTTTGTTTCTTTGTTAATTCCCGGTTAAATTTTGCAAAAAAGTGCATACAATGCCGCCAAAATGTGATATAGTATTGAGGATATTACAAATCAGGAGGACAATTTATGATCCGAACAATGATCAACGGCTTTTGTATGGCGCTGGCGGATAGCGTGCCCGGCGTGTCCGGTGGCACCATTGCGCTGATTCTGGGATTTTATGACAAGTTCATCGGCTCTATCAACCAGGTATTCTATGGCAAGAAGGAAGAGAAAAAAGAAGGTCTGATCTATCTCATTAAACTGCTGCTGGGCTGGGCTTTGGGTATGATTTTGGCGGTATTGGTTCTTACCAAATTCTTTGAGACCAATATTTATGCCGTGTCGTCCCTGTTCCTGGGCTTCATTTTCCCCTCTATCTTTATCATTGCAAAGGAAGAGTACGCCTGTATCCAAAAGAAGTGGCAATACACGCCCTTTGTTATTCTTGGCATTGCCATTGTGGCGGCGCTGACTTATATGAATTCTAAGGTGCAGGTGGTGGATGTGGATCTGACGCACTTCTCCGTACCCACGGCGCTGTATTTGTTCCTGGCCGGCGCGGTTGCCATTACCGCAATGTTCCTGCCCGGCATTTCCGGCTCCACTGTGCTGCTGATCTTCGGCGTGTATCTGCCGGTGATCAGTGGGGTCAAAGAGTTGTTGCATCTGCACTTTGGGGTGCTGCCCATGATCATCGTCTTTGGCGTGGGCGTTATCTGCGGTGCGCTGGTATCCGTTAAGGGGATCCAAAAGAGTTTGGAAAAGTATCGTGGTCAAATGGTGATGCTGATTTTAGGCATGCTCATTGGCTCTCTGTACGCCATTGTCAGCGGTCCGGTAACAGTGGATAAAGCCAATGCGATCCTCAATAAAGACAATTTCAGCATTGTCTTCTTCTTGATCGGTCTGGCGCTGATTGTCCTACTGCAAGTGGTAAAGACCAAGCTGGAGAAGAAACAGGAGAAAAAAGATTAACCGTTTAATCCCTCCACCACCTACGGTGGTCCCCCACCGAACCGGTGCCCGTCCCCTCTGTCGCTGCGCGACATCTCCCCGCACTGCGGGGAGTCACCCTTTGCAAGAGAGGCAATCCGGTAAAACAAAAACAGGCGCACCCGACGGGTGCGCCTGTTCCTTTATACTGCTATCCGAAAAAAAGAAAAGCCACAGGTAACTGCCTGTGGTTTTGCATTCAAAAATTCGGAGGATTGGAGTCTTTTTAAAAACGGCCTAAGTAAGTGAAAAATTAAAAAGAAATGAAAAAAGAAAGAGAAGAGTACCTAGCCTCCGGATACACCGTCTTCCGCCGAAACCCGGATCGCTCCGAGCAAGTACAGAATAACATTATACTATCGAAAAGGAAATACTGTTTTGCGTTTGTTTACATTTTGTTTACATTTCACGGGACAATAACCGCGCAATCCGCCGTGTAACCAACCAATTGGGCGGATTTATCGGACATTTACGCCCTTTCGACCGGTTTTGACAATTTCTTGCAAAAGAAACAAAATGGTCACATTTTATCCGAAAAGTGTTAACCGAATTCGCAAATTCTTCATTTTATTTCTATATTCCGCTCACTTTTTGCCGTTATACTAATACTCGAAAGGCGGGAAACGCCCCTTCTTTTCTTTTCATTTTTCTTTTCCCACCAAACCCTTAACAATATCTCATTGTTTTCTGTTTTCCGCCTTCCACTTTGCATTCATCCTCCCCTTTCTCATATACCTCCGTGCCATAGGGCACAGCGAAAGCGCACGCCGACCGGTGTGCGCTTTTGTTTTGCCGATTTACCCTTGGCGGCGGACCATCTCCGCCTCCATATCCAGCACCAGCGCACTCATAGGCACATCCAGCGCGCAGGCAATGCGGTAGAGAGTCTCCAAGGTGGGCTTGCGCTCGCCCCGCTCAATGGCAGACAGGTGGGTGCGCCCAATATCCGCCAGACCGCTGAGCACCTCCTGAGATACGCCCTTCTTCTTACGCCGGGCAGCGATCACCTCGCCCACCAGCTGCGGGTCCAATGTGGGATGAAACATAGCATACACTCCTTTACCAGTAGTGTATGCGAAATTTTTTCCGACTTTGAATACTTATGTTGACATTTTGCACACTTATGTGTTACTATGAAGGTACTAAGTAAAAGAAGGAGGACTCATAATGGAGCAATACAACCCAAATCAACCCCAAAATCAACCCCCGCAACCCCAATACACCAACCCCGCCGGGCAGAACAACTATCAGCCCTGTCCCCCGCAGCAACCCTATCCGCCGCAGCAGGGCAAGCCGAAAAAGCCGGTGTATAAAAAATGGTGGTTCTGGGTGATCATCGTTATCCTTGTCATTATACTGGCAAGCGCCATTGGCGGTGGCAGCGACAGCAGTGACAACGGTGCCACCACCCCCACAGAGACCACCACCGCCGTGGCCGCCAAGGCAGACAGCAACGGCAACAACATTGGCGACTACACGGTAAAGGTCAAAAAGGCCACCCTGTGCAAGGACTACCTAGGCAATGACGCGGTGAAGGTCGTGTACAGCTTTACCAACAACAGCAAGGATGCCATCAGCTTTGATGTAGCCTGCACAGACGAGGTGTACCAGGACGGTATTCAGCTGGAGACTACCGTTCTCTCCAACGATGAAACCGACCTGCTGGATGTTAAGATCAAGCCCGGCGTGACCAAGGATGTGACTAAAGCCTACAAACTGTCCGACTCCAAAACGGATTTAACCGTAGAAGTGGGCCAACTCCTGTCCTTTGACGACACCAAGGTGACCACCACCGTCAAACTCAGCAAATAAGCCGCAAGGCACCAAAAAAGGACACCCACTCGGGTGTCCTTTTTATCTATTTGATTTTATTTCAGCACTTTGAAGTCTACCTTGCCGATCTTGGTACGGGGCAGAGCGTCAATGTACTCAATCTCCCGGGGCACGGACCATTTGGACAGGTTCTGCACACCGAACTCGTGGATCTTCTCTGTCAGGGCGGCCTCATCGTCGTGGGCATAATTCTTGTTGCGCACCACAAACATCTTCAGCTGGGTCTTGCCCTCCTCGCCGGTGCCGATGACGCAGCAGTCATAGATCTCGGCCATGGCCCGGTAGCTCTCCTCAATAAAGGAGGGATACACCAGGTAGCCGCTGATCTTATACACCCGCTTCAGCCGCTGGCGGTAGTAAATATCGCCCTTTTCGTCAATGAAGCACATATCGCCGGTGTGCAGCCAAACCTTGCCGTCCGGGTGCTCCACCAGCACTTTTGCGGTCTCCTCCGGGTCGTGGTAATAGCCCTGCATTAAGGTGGGGCCGTAAACGCACAGCTCGCCGTCCTCGCCCTTTACCTCCTCTGTGGTGCCGGGCTTTACGGTCATCACTTCAATATTGTAGGTAGGCACGCCGATACAGCCCTGGGGCGCCTCGCGGCGAGGGTCCGTAAAGCTGCACACAGTGACGCACTCGGTCAGGCCGTAGCCGGACACAAAGTGGAACTTGGAGCCGTTCTCGTGAAGCAGGCGGTCCATCTTCTCCGTTAAGGAGTAAGGTACCACATCGCCGCCGGAGCCGATGAGCTTCATGGTGCTCATATCTACGCCCTTCAGGTAGCCGGCCTTGTACACCTTCTCAAAGAAGTCCGGCACGCCGAAAACATAATTGATATGGTACTTGCGAATGGCATCTGAGCACATTTTAGCATCAAACTGGGGCCACAGAGACTGGGGCATACCCACACACATGGACACATGCATGCACAGGGCAAAGCCAAAGCCGTGGAACACCGGCAGCGCAGTCAGCATGGCATCGTGGTCCGGGTCCAGGTCGATCTTAATGGTGTCCTCCACCACATCCACCAGCTCATAGGACAGGTTGTTGATGGCCTCGCTGGAGAGCATTACGCCCTTGGGATTGCCGGTCGTGCCGCCGGTCATCATAATGGCAGCGGTGGCCTGGGGATCGGTGGCCGGTTCCGGGTTGCCGTTCTTGGCAATATACGCCCGGCCCTGCTTTAAGAAGTCCGACCACTCATAGAAGCGGGTCACCCCCACAGCCGGTGCAGTCTTGCCCTTGATCTTCTTCTTATACATGGCGTTAGCAATCCAGCCATAAGGGGTCTTGGGGAAGTAAGAAGCGGTTTTGCACTTCACCAAAGTCAGGTTCATACCGGCAAAGGCCTTCTCTGACACATCAAAGCAAAAAGCGAACTTGGCATCGACCAGATCTACCGCATACTTGGCCTCGCTGGCCACAGACAGCGGGTGCAGCATGGAGGCCACGGCGCCGATCTTATTCACCGCATAAATGGCGGCAATGCACTGGGGCATATTGGGGGCGCAGATGATCACCCGGTCGCCCTTGCGCACACCGTTTGCCAGCATACCGGCGGCGCAGGCGTCTACCAGATCCGCCACCTGGTTCCAGGTCAGGGTGTTGTTATAATAGTAAAAACAGGGTTTATCGCCGCGCTTGGCCACAGATTCCGCGAACTTCTGATACATGGTCTTGCGCACATCATACTTGGTGGTATATTCGATCATGAAAATGCTCCTTTTTCATCTTACTGTTCATCTATTATAGCAGACCCCTCGCCCCGGCTCAACAACAGGCCCCAAGATTTTATACTTAATTTATAAACCCGGGTTTGACTTTTGGCGCATCTATGGTATGATAAAGAGCGATATTACAAAAAAGGACGACGATTATGGCCTATCAAATCAAAAAAGACCCGATCTCCAAGATTCCCAAGGTGCAACTGGCCTTTTGGCTGCTGGTGCGCTTGGCTATGCTCATCTGCGCCGGATATTCCTTTATCCACGGCGATACGGTGATGGGTTTTGAGAGCATATTTTGCTTTATTTTCACCCATTTGTGGGATCTGTTTCAGATCTTCGGCAACGGCTCTTTTATTGAAGAAGTGCCGCCCCTGTCCCAAACCCTGCTGAATATCATTATTTTTATCGGCATTGTGTTTGGCTCCTACCTGGAGCTGTTTGACAAGCTGGCGCATTTTGACGATTTTATGCACCTGCTGTCCGGCTTCGTGTGCGCCGCCTTTGGCTTTGACTTTGCCCGGATCATTCAGCGCAAAAAAGGCCCCTGCGCCGTGACTCTGGCCGCAATATTCGGTCTGATGTTCGCCGTGACCATCGCCGCCGGGTGGGAGTTTTACGAATTCCTGATGGACACCCTCCACGGCACCAACCTGCAACTGGCAAAAGCCGGGCCGGAAACCGCCATGTTTGACCTGGCCAAGTACCACGGCGAGTATGGCTATATTGGCTTGGTCGATACTATGACGGATATGATGATGAACGTCGTGGGCGGCATTGTAGGCATGATCTTTATGATCGTGCTGCGCACCAAAGGAAACAAAAAGCCCGCCGCCAAGGCAAAAAAATAAACCGTAAAATCAAAAGAACCGCAATGCACACGCACTGCGGTTCTTTTTTATTCTGCCTTTTGGTTCTGCCGCGCCAACTGCTTTTTGAACAGTAGGCGGAAAATGAAGCGCACCAGCGGTCCGGCAAAAAACAGCTGGTACAGCAGCGCCATGGGAAAATTGCAAAACCAGATCTGCACCCAACGGGCAAAGGCCTCGCGCCAGCTGCTGAAATGAAACAGTAAAGAGGCCGCCAGGCTCATAAGCGGGCACATCAGGCACACGATCACGGCAGAGATGGTGGTGGTGATCAACACCGGCGCGTCCCGCTCCGGGCGCACCAGTCGAAATGCCAGCTTTTGTGCCACCCGCCCAATCAGGAAAAACTCCAGCACAAAGGCGATCAGGCACATCAGCGGCAACTCTGACAAAGCGGCACGAAAGACAAAGTTGCTCAAGGCGCCCCGATCCAGGGCAATGTTGTAGCACACCATGGCATATACCATCACCGGCGTACGGCTGTCCAGCCGCTTTGGTGTTGTTCGTTATCCTCCAAAGGAAGGTGCGTTTCCAATCATACCCATATTCCGTTGTATGGCGTATTTTACCATACACCACCCCAAATTGCAAGCCCCAAAAAGCAAGAACCGCAATGCACACGCACTGCGGTTCTTTTTCCTTTTATCCGTGTTTTACTCTGTATTCTGGGCGGTGTCCAGGTCCTGGAGCATTTCTTCCAGCTCCGACGGCTGGTGCGCCATGCGGGGCTTACCCTGGGCAGTCCAGCCGGTGCGCAGATATGGGCAATAAGTTTTGCCGTCACTGCCGATCACGCTGCCATCCTTTTGTTTCTTTTTCGCTTGCACCCCGGTAACCAAATAGCCGTCGCTGTCAATATAGGCACCGGTCGGCTCTAACCGGGCGGCCGGATCGCCCATAGCGTACAGATACTGCACATTCTTGGTGGCGTCTCCATCCGGCGACTTCCAATAATAATACAGGTACGCCTTGCCGTCCCGGGTGTAGGCAGGAACAAAATGCGGCTGGGGATAGAAATTGCCCTGCCGATCATAATAGCCCCGGTCCAACAGCGGCCGCCGCAAATTGCCGTGGGTGCCGCTAAAGTCGCCGCTAACCAGGAACCGACTGCTCAGCAGACAGCCATCCTTATCGTACAGCGTCACTGTGCTGTACGGCTTACCGGCCAAGCAAAAATAATAGTCCCCGAACTGATACTGAAAGCTCATCTCATACCGCTGGTGCGCCCATTCCTTCAGCTGGTCAAAGCGGCTGCCCAGACTATCGTATTGGGCTGTATACCGGTCCTCGGACACCTGGGGCGCCTGCAATTTGGCCCCAATCTTGCGGGCCAGGTCGGCACGACGCAACTTGGGGTTCTTCTCCACCGTGGCTGCTACCCGGTCCAGTTGTTCCATAGCCGCAGCGGTAGCGGTATCCTGCCGCTTGGCAGAGAACGCCGCCTCGCATCTGTACTTGTCGCTGCCCACCAGGTAAGTCCAGTCATAGCGACAGTTGCCCAGCCGCTGCAAGGTGTATTCCACCTTCCATTTATACGGTACCACGCCGGACAGCCGCTCCAGCACCACCCGGTCCTTTTCGCCGGCCATCTTGCGGTCAAACAGTGCCTGCCGCCCGGCCGTATCTACCGTTAAAAAGCGGGCGCTGCGCTTGTCCAGATCCGTGCCCACCAAGTCGCTGTTCAGTCCCAAGCGCACAATGCCGCTGACCTGGGAGCGGTACGCTTGCTCCCGGGTGGATTGGGCATAGGTGCGGCTAATCTCCTCGGCCATCTCCGGGTCGCTGCCCAGTTTCTCCAACGAGTCTTGGAACTTGGCGATCTCCTTTTGGTACTCCGCCTCCAGCTCTGCCCGACTTTGAATTTCCTGCGGCTCCACCTGGGCCAACACATAATTGTGCTGATAGGTTGCACACAGCAGCTCCCCGTCGTCGGTGCGTTCAATCTCAAAGGCGTAAGGGCTGTCCTCAATCTCCGCGCACAGGGCGTCCATATCCTTGGCGTCCTGGGTCACCTGGAGCAAATAGGCATACACCGCCTTGTACTCCCCGGCAAAGGCGCGCACATCCGCCGGTGCCTTGACACCAAGGGCGATGGTGGCCGCCAGGCACAGAACGCCCAGCACTGCGCCCACCCGGCCAAAGACATGGGCCAGGCAATTGTCCAGCCGGCTGTTGGCCAGTGCCGCCTTTTTCAGCATATAAATCACTGCCGCCAAGAGCAGCAGCACGCCGGGCGCCAGCAGACCGGCGATCCCACCGGCCACTGCCCGATCGTTGGCATACAAGCCCTGGTGCTTTAAGATCTCTTGATGAAACAGGAACGCCTGCCAGTTGGCAAAGCGACCGCCCATGGTGGCGCTGAGCTTTTGCAGCAAAAAATACAGATACACCCCGCTGCCGCCCAGCCCAAGGGCATACAGCACCGCCGTTACCGGGTGGTTTCGGTGCAGGCACCACACCCCGTACAGGCAGGCGCAGCCGGGCACCAAGCAGGCCCCGGCGTTTAGCAGAGCCGTCAGCCCCACATCGCCGAACACATACTGCCGCAGGGCAAAATACGCCCCGGCCAGCAGTCCGCCCCACAGCAGCAGCAACACAATGTCCCACACCGGGGTATAAAACCGATTGTGCAGCGCGCCCAGCTGGTCGCAGATCTCTGCCGGGTCGCCCATGGCCTCTACGCCCTGCGCCTCTGCCCGTTCCGGGTCATAGCCGATCTCCTCCAGTGCCGCCGTACGGTGGGCAATGTGATCCTCCAGCTCTGCGGAGACTGCCCGCTTTTGGCGGTCGTCAAAGATCCGTGCCGTGGCCTTTTTGACATAATCTTCTCTCTTCATTTTCTTTTCCGTTACCCTTTATGCAAATGACAATACTTTCTGTACCGTGTCGGAGAAAGCGGTGAACTCCGCCTTTTTGCTCTCCAGCAGCTTGCGCCCTTTCTTTGTAATGTGGTAGTATTTTTTCTTGCGTCCGGTGGACGCGTCCCAATAGCTCTCCAGGCAGCCCTCCTGCTCCAGCGCGTGCAAAATGGGATACAAAGTGCCCTCTTTCAGCGAAAAGGCATTGTCGCTGCGGGCCTCCAGGATCTTGATGATCCGGTAACCGTACAAGTCCTCGCTCCCCAGTACAGAGAGCACCAGCATAGGCAGCGTGCCGGTGGACAGTTCCTTGCTGATCTTCATAGCCGTCTCCTTTCCGTTATTACATAGATATTCTATGTATAGATGATAACAGTATTTCAACACTTTGTCAAGACAGAAAAAACCGCAATGCACAGGCACTGCGGTTCTTTTTGATTTTGACTTTAATCGGCGGCGCGCCCGGCGTGGCCGTTGGTGGTAAAGGCCAAAAGGATACACACCAGGGCGATCACCAGCAGCGGCACATAGCGCACGCAAAAGATTTCCACCGTCAGCGAGCCGTACACCTTGTAAAACACAAAGGCGTCCGACATAGCAAACTCGTTGAGCAGCTCATACAACAGCAGCGCCAAAACTGCCATGGTGGCGGAGCCAGACAGCCGCAGGATCAGCATGGCAATGCCGTAAAACAGCACGCCGATGCACAGCAGATTAACAGCCATACTCACCGAGTAGCTCAGGCAGCGAAAGTGCAGCAGCGTCACCGCCGCCACATTGACCAGGGGCAGCAGAAAGAACAGCTGCGACACGGCAAAGCGCTTTTTGCGGCCGTAAAAGAACAGCACATCCCTTGTGCGATCGGAGAAGAAAAATTCCGACACAAAAATGCTGGTCCATACGGTGCTGATGGGCAGCAGAAAGTACATCACCGTAACAATATCCGACTCTGCCCCCGCGCCGCCATTCTTATACAGCACGGCGGAGATCACCGGCACCAGCACATTGACGGTCAACAGCGGCACCAGCCACAGCTTGCTGACCGCCTTTAAGTACAGGCCAAAGGTGCTCAGCTTAATTTTTCGATAAAGCATATATATCCGTCCTCTACCGTAGGCTCCAGCGTCGGCGCGTCCAGGGGCGCCTTGCTGATGATCTTTTCATACGCTTTGCCGTCCACCGTCACCGGCCCCATGGAGTGGAACGGCGTGGCAAGATCGGCAGTATTCTCCACTGCATACACCTTGCCCCGGGCCACATCTGCCAGCGCACCGCAGGAGTCAAAGGCGGTGATCCGGCCGTCGCACAGCACCAAAATGCGGTCACACAGGGACTCAATATCCGTGATGATATGGGTGGACAGCACCACGCACCGATCCCCCTTGATCCGGCGGATCACATTCTTAAAGTTTAGCCGTTCCTCCGGGTCCAGTCCCGCCGTGGGTTCGTCCAGCAACAGCACATCCGGGTCGCCGATCAGCGCCTGGGCAATGCCCAGCCGCCGCTTCATACCGCCGGACAGGGTCTTGACCGTCATATCCCGCTGGGGCGACAGGTTCAGGATCTCCAGCAAATGGGTGATCTCCGCCTCCGTGATCTTGTAGCCCTTTAAGTTGGCAAAGAATTGCAGCACCTCATAGGCGGTCAGCTCCGGGAACACATCAAAGTTTTGGGGCAGGTAGCCGATATGGTCCAAATAATCCTTCACCTCCCGGCCGTCCCCGTCCGTGTAAACAATGCGCCCGCCGTTTACCTTTTCCACCCGGGTAATGCAGCGCAGCAGGGTGGTTTTGCCGCTGCCGTTGCGACCCAGCAGGCCGTAGGTGCACGGCCCCAGGTCTACGCTGATCTGCTCCGCCACCAAGGCGGATTTGAATTTTTTATGTACACCGTCAAGCTTTAGCATATTTCTCTCCTAACTCCTGCAAAAAGGTCATGGGCGCCCGGGTGTCTTTGCTGTTGGTCAAATACTGCTCCGTCTCTGCGGCGGCAGCCTCCCGGTTTTTGGAGGCAGACAGCTTTAGAATGATCTGCACCATGGGGTATTCCTCCGGGTCCTCGCTCTGCTTTAGTTGTTCCAGTTCCTCCCGGTCCACTTTTTCATTATAGTAATAAACAAACATCTTGTAGAAGTGCAACTTGCTGATGTCGATTTGGGACTCAAAGTACGACTGTTCCATATCAATCATAGAATTCGTCACCACATAGCCGTCATAGGACCGCAAGTGCTCATACGGGGTCAAATTGTCCGCGTCCATGATGAAAATGGTATGAATATCCCGGTGCTCCTTGGTAAAGGTGCCCATATTCTTTTTGATCCTTGCCCGGATTTCTCCGTCCGCATACTTAGGATAGACCACCAAGGTATCGTTGAGCTTTAAGGTATCGTAATACCCGCTGAGCAGGGTAATGGAACGGGCGTTACCGGCAAAGTGATTATTCCCCCGGGCAGCCAAGTTGCAATACATCTGCTTTCGCCCACTGCAACGCACATCAAAGGCGGTATCATAGGGCAGCGAACAATCAATAAAGCCATAAAAACTGTCCTTAAACAGCTCTCGATACCCGGGAATGGGATAATAGGCAAAGTTGGCGGGCAGGCAGACCCCGGCATAACTGCTGTAATACTTAGGTGATTTTCCGGTATATTCCAGGCACAGGTACTCCACATCCGCCCCGCCCCGGGTCACCGTTACATAGTCATATTCCCGGCGGAAGTCCAGCGCCGCGCCGGTTTGGTCCGTTACCTGCTTCACCTTGTACCCATGGTACAGGGTAAAGCGATAGCTTTTCAGCTCCGATCGGTCCACATACACCTTGGCGCTGCCGGTCAAATTCAGCCCCACGGAAAAGTCCAGCTGATATTTTTTTACCCGGAAATCGGCGGCCTCGTCCTTTTGGCAATCCTTATGAATCATATCATAGTATGTCGTGTCTGCCGTTTCGCTGGCAGCGCTCAAATCCATTACCGGAACAGATACCGGTATAAAATACCCGGTCAACAGCACAGCTGACAGCAGCAGCCCCAACCCGCCGATCCACCACCGTTTGGCCTTGGTGCGGGCACAAATAAGGCACACCACCGTAGCGGAGAGGGCGATGAAAAACAGCAGTTGGGCGATTTTGTTCAAATCCCAGGGGATCCCGATTTGGTCATTCGGCTCATACTGCATAGAATTGGGGATCAAGGAGAAAATTTGCATCAGCTTGGCATAATTCTTCCCGGTCGTCTCCATCACATGCGTGGTGGTGGTTTGGAGCCACTCGGTCTCCGATAAGCCAAAAATCACCATCAGCGGATACACAATATACCGCTGCCGAACACCGGACAGCAACAGACCGATCAACACCGCTGCCGCCGGACACAGCACCTGATAACAGATCACCCGAGACAGCACATGGGGCAGCAAGGCAACCTGGTGCGCCACGCAGGCATAACCCACGATAAGCAAGCACGCCACCATGGTTAAAACACCGATCAGGCTGAAAAGCAGCAGCAGCTGGGCACGGTAGGCCCCGCCGATCCCCTGCTTGCAAGTGGAAAAAGTCTCTTTATATCGATTGATCTTCACAAAGCACTCATAAGAGAAGAAAAGAAAAAAGATCACCATCAGATACTGGGGAAACAAGGTGCTAAATGCATAGCTTAAAGTATCGGCCGGCGCTTCTTGACGGATAGAAGCAATCGTAGCGTATAGCAGAAAACCGCTGTACAGCGCGATAACGGCCAGGATTAAATTTTTATAAAACTTGTTCCGGCTCCACAACCGGGACATAAGCTTAAATGTACTCATTTTGATTCCACCTTATAAACAAGGTCGGCGCTTACGCGCCGACCTTGCGCGTCCATTATGCGTTTCTCATGTAGCCCCAGGCGTCACAACCCTTTGTATTTTTGCCCTCTGGATTCAACTTCAAAAACCAATCGGTTTTATAATCCAGTTTTTTGGTCATATATGCATTTTTTTCATCTCTCCCATGTCCGGGTGCGATTAAATACTTTCCCCCAGTGTGCCAAAAGGCACCATTTTTGTAGCGGGCAATATAGTACACACTGTGTTGCGAGGACTTGCTATTTGTTCCCCAATAATATTTAAATGTACCGTACACATTGGAGGAAGAATTTACGGCTTGGGTTTTGGTCAAGTGAACAGACACACTTTCTGCACTGGCAACAAATGTTCCGCCCAGCATACCAAAGCACAGAACAGCTGAAAGCAAAATCGATACTAATTTTTTCTTTGACATAATACTACTCCTTTTTATTTTTACAGATTTATTCTTACAAAATGAGAATAAACGGTACTCGCCTCCTCTCTTTGCCTATTTCAACCACAAAACAGTTGACAATTCTCATTTCGTAAATTTATTGTGTATACGAGTCACTGCAAAATACTTTCTTTGATTTACATTTTCATTGTATGGCAGTCGCTTCCGTTTGTCAAGGAACTTTACCACTTCTTAATAATTCAACATACACAAAAGTCGCGACAAAACATTGGTTGCTTTGCCCAAAATACTATGGTATACTGTAATAAATCTGTGTAATTCGCATAAAGCGTTACCGGCATTGAAGGGGGATATTATGAAAGAAAAGAAGCTGGGCGCCAAGGTCAAAGACTTGGTGTCCTCGGTCAAAACCCACTGGACCACGCCGCCGGAGGGGCGCTATGTACCGTACAAGGAGATCGCCGCGTACAGCGTGGGCGGTATCGGCGTAAAGTTCGTGATCTACACCGCCTGGTACATTGGGCTGTCTGCCACCAGTCTGCTGGCCGGCTCCGCTCTGGGGCTGAAGAACGGCGATTTGGTCAAGCTGACTATGATCGCCACCGTCATCGGCATCTTCTTGGTGCCGCTCCGGGGCATGATTATTGACAACACCCGCTCCAGCAAGGGCAAGTTCCGGCCCTATCTGCTCTATACCGGCATACCCAGCGGTATTTTGCTTACCGGCTTTGCGTTCCTGCCCTTTGAGAGTATGAGCTACAACCAAAAGCTGTGGGCGCTGTTTATTACCTACGAGCTGTTGCAGCTGTGCTACCCATTCTACGACCAGGCCTACACCACCCTGGTACAGGTGATGAGCCCCAACTCCACCGAGCGGGCCGATGTAATCACCATTTCCACCTTTATCTACTCCTTGGCGCCCACTATTCTGGGATTCTTAGTGCCCATTTTGGCGGGCTTTACCGGCGGACTGGAGCACATTAACGCCTACCGGATCATTATGCCCATCTTTGGCATTGGCGGTGCGCTGATCGGTCTGTTCAGCTACACCGGCACCAAGGAGCGCATTATCGTTGCCAAGGACTACACACCCAAGGTGCCGTTCTTTAAAGGGATCGGCGCCGGGATCCAAAACAAATACCAGTGGGCCCGCTCCATTACCGGCTGGCTGATTCTGCTGCAAGGGGGCATAGGCAGCGTGACCACCTGGTACTTCTACTACGGCATTAAAGATGTGCTGGGGCTAAGCACCCAGCAGCAGGGCGTGCTCAACGGCACCCTGACCACCATTCTGGGTGCGGCAGCCACCCCGGCTATGCTGCTGGCGCCGCTTCTCATCCGCAAGGTGGGCAAGCGCAACCTCTTTATCATCTATATCCTGGGCACCACGGTGAGCATGATCGGTATGTTCCTCTTTATCAAGCAGATCTGGGTGCTGTTTGCCTTTACCTGGCTGCGAGGGTTCTTTACCACCTTTACGCTGATCACCGACGGCGCCATGAACGCCGATGTGCTGGACTACCAGCAGTACAAAACCGGTGAGCGGCTGGAGGGGCTGATGGCGCAGTTTGTCACCTTTATCGGCACCTTTATCGGCATGGGCATCACCTACCTGACCAACACCGTGCTGATGCAAAACACCTATGGCCTGACCAACAATTACGACGATCTGTACAAAGCCGGCTTCCGTGAGCCCATCTCCAAGGGCATGATTCTGCTGGCCATCGTGGGCTATGTACTGTCGCTGATCCCCTTTATCACCATGTACACGCTCACTGAGGAGGATCACGAGGGCCACATTGGGGTGCTGAAGATCCGCGCCGCCTTGGAGGACTACGCCACCGGCGCCCTATCCGCCGGTCAGCTGGAGGAGGCCAAGCAGATCTACACCGGCGCCCTGACCCAACTGGAAGAGCTGGAAGCACAGCTGCCCGCTGCCACCGGCAAAAAGAAACGGCAGATCCAGCGCATGATCAAGGGCTTGCAGATCATCAAGGATGAGAAGAACCGCTTTGACGATCCGGCCATGCAGCGCCGGGTGGAAAAGGCAAAGGCACTGCTAAGCCACACGGTGGAGGAGCTGTACGGGATCAGCGAGCCCACCATGGATCGGTATAACACCGCCAAGGCCATGGACGAGAGCACCAAAGCCGCCGCCAAAGCCAAGGCACAGGCCATGCGGGAGGCGTCCAAGGAGCTGGATCGCTTCCATAAGAAAGCCTACAATTACATTCAGGCCCGCAAGCTGGTCAAGCAGTTGGAATACTACACCCACTGGGAGACCATTTTTGAAAGCGAATCGGCAGCCGCTGAGGCTTAAAATCGATAATCGAAAGCAATATACAAAAGCAAAGGACTTTGACCAAGCGGCCAAAGTCCTTTTTATACCCATCTATCTATACGAAAGCCGCAGCTTGACGATACCCGGCAAAAATGCTAAAATATCCGCAAGAAAAAGACAAAGGAGAATCCTCCCTATGGCAAGCGAGCAAACAGTTGTCCCACGCAGTCAGGAACAGCCAATTTATATCAACAAAGGCAGCGCCATGACGCAAAATCTCATCTTCTCCGCCGCACTGGCCGGAGCAGGCACCTACGGCCTTTTGGCCTTGCAGCACACCCTGCGCACCGGCAGCCAGTGGGTGGACGCGACTGCGCCAAACGGCTACAGCCTGTACCAATTTGCCTACGGCGTGATCGGCTCCGTGATCCAAAATTTTAAGATCGACAAGGCCATGGCCGCCCTTCTGGGCAAAGCCTACGACTTTGACCGGTTTTGCCGCATTGGCGGCGGACTGCTGCTGGCGTCCCTGATCAGTATTGCCGCCGTGCTACTGGTAACGGTGGTCTATAACATCGTCAATTTGGCATACCTGCACCGGGTGAACAAAATGGAAAAAGCCGAAGTACCCACCTTGGAAGAAACCAAGGTGCAGCGCTGGAACCGGGCGCTACCGGTAATCCACCGGGTGTATGCGGCGCTGAGCTACCTGTCGCTCCTGATCTGCCTGGGCTCTGTGGTTCCCCTGTCCATGATCTCCGGCGCAGCTCTGGGGGCCAAAACCGCCGGTGACAGCGCCACAGCAAGTAGCATTGCGACACGAGCCAAGATTGCCATTGTGATCGGCTTTGTGCTGTTCTTTATCATCGCTGTGCGGGGAATCACCAAAAAGTGGGACCGGATCAAAGCGAACGGCCCGCTGGTGTGCCCGGAGAACCTGGGCACCTATCTGCACGGGCTGGTGTTCGTGTCCGTACCGTTCCTGACGGTGCTGGCGCTGGCGCTCTTAATCGTCATTTTGCTGGTGCACCTAATGCTCACCGGCGCGCGGCTGACCCGCCGGTATTAAAAGTAAATAACAAAAAAGGCGGCGCAAATAATGCGCCGCCTAAATTTTTTATTCCTGCCAAACCATAATGGTTTTGCCAAAGGCCTTTTGCGTGTCCTTCTCAAACGCCTGCTTAATGTCCGTGGTGGTGCGCACCACATTGACGGAGCTGATCAGGTTGCCCAAGTAATCAATGATCTCCGGGTACTGCTGGTACATCTGCACCGTCTTTTCAAAATCCGCCACGCCGCTGCGGGAGGAGCCGAACACACGCAGCCCCTTTTCCAAAATCATGCGGGTATTGATGGGCACCGGGTACTCGCTGACGCCCAAAATGGAAAGGGTGGCCTCCGGCTTGATCAGCCCGATGATCTGCTCAATGGCAATGGGAGAGCCGTTGCCGCCTACACACTCAAAGGCGTGGTCCATGGTAAAGCCCTCCGGCACCTCCGTGGTTTTATACGCCCCGTCGGCAAAGGTAAAGTCCGCCAGCTTATCGTCATTCAGGCCAAACACATACACCTTGCTGTCCGGAAAAGTCTTTTTCAAAAACAGGGAGACAATATATGCCAAATTGCCGTCGCCCCAAACGCCGATGGCATCCCGCCGGGCATGGGCGATCTTGTCAAACCGAGAAATAGCGTGCACCGCTACGGACACGATTTCCGTAAACGCCGCCACATTCATATTGATGTCCCGGGGCAGCTTCACCAGCCGCCGAGGCGAAATCTCCACATACTCCTGCAAAAAGCCGTCCATAGACGAGCCGCAGAACTTGGAGGAGCGCAAATAATTCTCGCCGATATACTCATCGGTCTCCGTGGGACAATTGGGCACCATCACCACCCGATCGCCGGGAGCGAATTTGCCGCTGGGGTCTCGCATAACGACGCCCACGCCCTCGTGGATCAGCGCCATGGGCAGCTTCTCGGCCAGCACCTTGGCGTCCCGGGTGCCCAGATAATAACGCATATCTGCGTTGCAGATGGAAAGATTGGTGGGGCGCACAATGGCATTGTCGCCAAACAGGTCAATGTCCTCAAAGGCGATCTCAAACCGGCGGGGCGCCACCAAACGGTAGACGGTGTTAATCATGGGTCTCGTCCTCCAACAGGGATTTTGCCACCCGCAGATCGTAAGGATAAGTGATCTTCATATTGTAGGTCTCGCCCTGCACCAGCGCCACCGGCTCACCCTTGATAACGAAAATTTTGGCAGCGTCCGTGAGAATTTCCTTCTCCTCCTCGGTGAGGGTCTCGTACAGCTTCTTCAACTTGGTGGCGCGGAAGGACTGGGGGGTCTGGCCCTGATACATGACGGATCGATCCGGAATCGCAGAGATTACCTGGTGGTCCCGGCTCTCCACAATGGTGTCCGTGGCAGGAATCACCGTGTCGCAGGCACCGAACTGCTCCGCCGCCGCAATGTTCTCCTCAATGATCCGATAGGTCACAAAGGGGCGCACGCTGTCGTGGGTGACGATAATGGTGTCGTCATTCAAATTGCCCTCGTTCTCAATGTAGCGAATGGCATTCATAATCGTCTCGTTACGGGTAGAACCGCCCTCGATCACCGCCACACGGTCCGCTGCGGGAGCAATGTGCTTGGCAATCAAATTCTTGGTGTGCTCCACCCACTTGGAGGGGCACAGCACCAAAATCTTCTCCAGTTGGGGCACGGAGATAAACTTCTCAATGGTATAAATGATAATGGGCTTGTCCTTTACCGTTAAATACTGCTTGGGCTTGTCCCCGCCCATTCGGGAGCCGACGCCGCCGGCCAATACAACGCCATAAACCATAACGCTAAAATTCCTTTCTGTGTCTGTCCTTTTATTATAGAGTTTCGTCGCCGTTTGTCAATGCCTGTTACTTTAAGGCGCAGAACATTTGGTAAATATCCTCTTCTGTCAAAGGCACCGGGTTTAAGGTCATCAGCATGGACATACTCTGGTGGGCCAGGGCGCGGATCTCCGCATCGCTCTCTACCCCCAGCTCGCACAAATTGGTGCGCATGCCCATTCTGTTTTTCATACCGTGCACCGCGTCCGCCATGGCTGCCGGGCTGTCAAACCCGCAGTCCCGGGCAAGGGCGGTAATCCGGCCGTCCCCGTCTGCGTGCTCCGC
>ERZ824598.2395-NODE-2395-length-19512-cov-5.573778_pt1 | contig 19512 bp, 16 predicted proteins | sample MGYA00519934_ERZ824598 | MGnify/ENA primary metagenome ERZ824598 (study PRJEB31778, sample SAMEA3449177) | human gut metagenome | biome: human gut; feature: human-associated habitat; material: faeces | place: United Kingdom | collected 2010/2012 ...
CACCACGAAGCTGTAAAATACACTTGTTACCGTCCATGACTGCCAGTTCATCCCGGCTCATCAATTCTTTTCCTGTTTTCTGATAGTTCAGACCATAAGACCTGCTCTGTCCTCTTGTATCAGAAGTGTTATATAAATCAATGGTTTCCTTTCCAAGTGTCTCCGAAATTTCTTTCAGAGTGGTACTTTCCTTTCCACCAAGAAACAGCATGGTATCGCAGTTGCCTGTGATAGTTTCCGCTGCATCCTTGTAAATGGTCTTGAGCTGTGATTGTGACTGTAAAATAATGGATGCAGAAATTTCTCTGCTTCGGATCGTTGCGATCAGCTTATCGAACTTCGGAATCTGACCGATATTTGCGAACTCGTCACAGAGGATTCTCACATGATAGGGCAGTCTTCCATGATGAACATCATCGGCTCTGTCACATAACAGATTGAAAAGCTGACTGTACATCATAGCGACCACAAAGTTAAAAGTATCATCCGTATCAGAAATTACAATAAACAATGCAGTTCTTTGATCTCCGATCATATCCAGCTCCATCTCATCATAAGACATAAGCTCCCGCAGTTCCGCAATATCAAAGGGTGCGAGTCTGGCACCACAACTGATTAAAATACTTTTTGCTGTCTTTCCTGCAGCCAGCTTGTATTTTTTATACTGCCTTACTGCAAAATGATTCGGCTCGTCTCTTTCCAGCTCCTCAAATAACAGATCCACTGCATTTTTAAACTCTTCATCTTCTTCCCTGGTTTCACTAGCATTGATAAATTCCAGCAGGGTTGAAAAATTCTGTTCTTCCTCCGGTGCTTCATAGTAGATATAACCAATCAAAGCACAATACAGCAGACGTTCCGCTTTTGTCCAGAAATCCTCGGAAGATTTTTCTCCCTCTCCTTTGGTATTTACCATGATCGTATTTACCAGTTTCAGAATATCTTTTTCCGAACGAATGTAATGAAACGGATTATAGTGCATACTTTTGGCAAAGTTGATGGTATTCAGCACCTTGATTTTGTAAGGAGCCATTACCACTCTGCCATTTTTATCACGCAGGATTTTCCCATTTTTATCTTTCTTCGGTGTCCCTCGTGCTAACATCTTACCACATTCTACGATAATTGTCCCCTTGGGATCGGTGACCACAAAGCTCACATTATCCGGCATCTGCATAAGCTGTGGTTTTACATAAAATCTGGTCTTACCGCTTCCGGAACCACCTATTACGATGACATTCTTGTTTCTGGCATACTTTGGTTTCTTTGGTCTGCTATTCATGGTTAATCGTTCTGTCTGCGTCAATAGGATATTATTCTCAAAGACCGGATCAATAAAAGGAGCTATATCCTTTTCATTTCCCCATCTGGCAGAACCATATTCCTCCCCTTGGCGAAACTTCTTTCCATTCTTTCCTTTGAAATATACCACTGCCCACACACTGACTGCAGCAATAGTTCCCGCAGCCAGACTTTTCGGTTGTATACTCGGCAACAACTTTTTAAACGCTAACGGATAGTTCATAAGAAGAACCATCAGCCTGTCCACCACTGTACTGCCTCTGCAATATTGATACAGCCAGGTGCATTTATTTACCACATAAAATACAACCACATACGGAATATGCAACAGAACCTTTTTTATCACTTCTGCATTCGGGGGACGCACCTGAAATCCTTTCAGTTTTTTCTTTATATTTTTTATCCCACTCATAAGGTCGGCTCCTTCTGTTTTTCTTTCGATTTTTCCCGTTCTCTCTGTTTATCCTGGCTGCGGGCTGCGATTGCCTGCTGTAATTTCTTACGGACAGACGGTTTCTTTGTTTTATTCAATGTCTTTCCGGTAAATTCCCGAAATGCCGCTGTCATCACATCCACATCCCTTGCCTTGAAGAAAACAAAATATCTCGGTGGAACTACGGACTTATCACGTTTCAGGCTAAAATCAATGCCATACTTTTTTGCCACTTTTTCAAAAGCCTTAATATTGTTATCCGTAATCTCAATGTTGGAAAGCTGAACATTCTGCTGTGCCAGCTTCTTTAAACTCTGCTTCCCATGATAATCTTTATCTGGCGGTCCTTTTACCTGCTGTTTTCTTGCTTTCTCTGCTTTTTCTTTCTCTATTGCTGCCAGAAAACGCATCATTGCCTGTTTCAATAAGCGAACTGTCACTTTTCCGCCAGTGATACACAGGGACACTGTTTTTTCATTCACTTCTTCCTGCATCAATCTGTTCCTTTCTATGGTTTTCCAACAGACGGTCTTCCTTTGCTCCTACCCGGATACAGCAGTACAGAACAAAGTTGAATGCTAATACCAGAAGAATCCCTGCAATAATCAATAACGTTCTCATTTTATACCCCTTTCATCATTCAAAAGGGCATCTACGACTTTGCTGCCCATAAATGCCCCTCCATTAACTTTTATTTTCTTTTTTTTGCAATCCAGACTGCTGATACACTGCCTGCCATGCCTGCAATCGCAAGCAAAATCCAAATCAGCATGTGTGTATTATCTCCGGTTTTCGGTGTATCTGTTACCTGTGTAGACGGTGTTTCCGGTGTTGGTGTTTCTTCCGGTTTTACCTCATCTTTCATCACTACTTTCTGGATCTCTCCGGTATCCTCCACTGTAAATTTCACATCTTCCGCTACCAGATATCCATCAGGGGCAGACTCTTCACGAAGTGTATACTCCCCAATCGGAAGCATTTCTATGTAGTGTGGTTTTTCCTCAGAAGTCCAGCTCTCTACTGTCTTACCGTCTTTGTCAAGAATGGTCAGTTTTGCTCCTGGCAGTTCCTTACCGGAAATATCTGTTTTGGAAATTTCTACCTTGGTCACATCATCTTTCATTTCGATTTTCTGTGGCTTTGCAGTGTCTTCAACGGTAAACGTGATGCTTTCTGCTGTCACATAACCATCTGCCGGTTTTGTTTCTGTCAGAGTATATTTCTGTCCGACTACCAGTTCTTTGATGATATGAGCTTCTTTACCGGAAGTCCAGGAATCTACAACTTTACCGCTTTCATCAGTTACCTGTAACTTAGCTCCTTCCAGTTCTTTTCCGTCTGTCAGGGAAGTCTTAGTGATCTCGATTACAGTCGGCTCGTCCTCAAAAGTAAAGGCATAAGATACTTTTTCCTTTTCTGCACCCTCGTACTCAAACGTGAACTCCTGTATTTCATCCGTTGTTGCAAATCCAGATGCCGGTGATGTTTCTTTGATATAATACGCAAAGCCAATCGGTAAATCTGCCGTAAAAGTCAGCTTGCCTTCTTTGTCCGTTGCCAGTTCCTCAATCACAGTATCTGCTTTCAGAATTACTTTTCCGTCTGCTCCTGTAATATCCTCTTTGGCACAGAGGGCAAATACCGCACCTTCCAGTACATGATCAGAATCTTTCTCTTTTTTCACAACTTCCACTTCTGCTTTCTGGCGGTTATTCTGCCAGTCAGCAGAATAAGTAACTTCTGCAGTATCCTGATCCCGGTATGTCAGATCAATCTCTCTCGCTTCATCATCCAGTACAAAACCGTCCACTGTAGCTTTTTCTTTTACATAGTATTTACCCAGCGGAAGTCCCGATACCTTTGCAATACCAGTATCGTCCGTTGTAATGGTTGCCACCAGCTCGTCTTTTTTATAATAATCTTCACCTTCTCCGTCAGCAGATTTCACGTCCTCTAAAGCAAATACTTCAAAAGTAACATCTTTCAGGCTGCCTGTTACATACTGGAATAAATGGCTGATCCATCCTCCAACGGAATCCAGTGCAGTTACTTTATCCAGAAATTCTCCCTGTTTATTGATGATAATCGTTCCTGTCGGCACATCATCTTTCATTTCAACTTTCTGGATTTCCCCGGTATCTTCAATCGTAAAGGTAATCTCTTCTGCCTTGAGGTATCCATAAGGAGCCATCTCTTCCCTGAGAATATAGGTTTCCCCTACAGTAAGTCGTTCAATCAGATGCTGCTCGCCTTTTACAGATTTCCATGTATCAACTACATTTCCATCTTTGTCCAGAACAGTAAGTGTCGCACCTGACAATTCCACGCCAGTAGTTAAATCAGACTTGGAAACTACAACCTTTGTAGGCTGGTTCTTAAATACAGAAGATAACTGTACTACCTTAACATCCTGTCCCTGATATTCTGCTTTTACTTCCAGAACTTCATCAGAAGATACATAACCATCTGGTGCTGCAAGTTCTTTGATATAATATTCACCAAATGGAAGATTCTGTGTAAATACAGCCTTTCCATCTTCTCCGGAAACAGCTTTTCCAAGCAGTGTGTCTGCTTTTACAATTACAGCTCCATGAGCTTTCATATCATTCTTTGCATAAAGTCCAAACTCTGCTCCTGCAACGACTGCTTCTGTATCAGCATCCTGTTTTACCACAGAAATTTCTACTTTCTGACGGTCATTTTCAAAGATAGCTGTCTGTTCAATGACTGGTGTTTCCTGATCTTTGTAAGAAAAAGTAATGATCTGTGCTTCACTGTTTAAAGCAAAGCCATCCGGTGCTGTCTTTTCAACAATCTTATAACTTCCAAGCGGCAGATTTTTCAGGACCGCTTTCCCATCTTTATCCGTTGTAACCGTTTTTACCAGTATTCCAGCAGCATATTCCAGAATACGGTTTCCATTATCATCTTTCTGGAAATCTGCAGTATAGATGTCCTCGGCAGCGTAAATCTCAAACTCTGCCCCTTCCAGATTTTCTGTCTGATATGTAAAATCATCCTTGAATCCGTCCAGAACTTCGCCCTTTTTCACGATAGTCAGTTCACCCTTAACAGGATGGTTCTCATAAACTGCTTCAATGATCACATCCCCGGAAGTTCCATCCATCTGGTATGCAGTATTGGAATCTACTGTTACCTCATAGTAATTTTCATTCAAAGTATATCCATAAGGTGCATTTACTTCCTCAATGCGATAATGTCCGATTTTAAGATTCTGCGGAAGAATCAAATATCCCTGCTCATCTGTAAAATAGGATTTATGTTTTACCGTAGTCGGATAAGTTGTTACCTGCTCCACATATTTCTCAGTGTCCATGTTGAAAATCTTGAACTCTGTATTCTTCTGAAGCACTGCCTTTTTCGTCTCATCATCCTGTTTGATGATTTTCAGTTTCGCTTCAAACTCGTCATCCAGAAGCACTCTCCATGTCTGTGGCTGGTTCGGGTTGTTCTCAGTGATACGCACTGTAAAATCATCTACCGGAGTGTAATTGTGAGGTGTTGTAGTTTCACGCACAATATAAGTTCCATATGGAAGTGCGATGCTGCAAGCATAACCCTTTTCATCTGTGAACATTTCTGTTGCACCATTTTCCCCGATCACAACTGGTGTTGCAGAAGCAAAATCATAACTTCCATCTGCTTTCTTTGTCAGGGAAGATTCCAGATATGCCGTAAACCCGGCACCTTTTAACAGATCAGCGTCTGTTTTGCCATTATTGGCTGCTTTGATGATCTGGAACGGCTGTTTCATTACCTGCTCTAATGAAGTACAATCACGTTTTACCTCTGCTACCAGATCGCCTTCATAATTGCAGACCAGATCATGTTCTGTTTCGTCTGCCAGATAACCCACTGACGGACTAATCTCTTTCACATAGTAATCTCCAAGATACAAGCCATCTACAGAAGCCTGTCCATTCTTATCTGTTGTAAGAGTAGCAACCTGCTCCCCGGCTTTATAGATTACACCGGTAATACCGTCCGGATGAACAATATCATTACGAGCGTACAGTCCATAAACTGCTTTTTCCAGTGTCGCATCTCCCTGTGCAACCGCCTGTTTTGTTTCCGCATCTCTCTTTTCCAGAGAAATCTTTGCTTTGACTCTCTCATTTACAAATGTATGAGTGAATGAAACTTTCGGCTCACTGTCACTGGTATATGAGAACTTAAATGTATAAACATCTTTAGAATTTCTCAAATATCCCTGTGGTGCCTGTTCCTCTTTGACTACATAAGAAAATCCAATCGGAAGATCTGCGTTAAATGCCGCTTTTCCATCTGCTCCTGTCGTTAATTTTTCAATCAATGTGCCTTTCTTCACTACTACATTTCCGTCTGCGTTGGCAATATCACTGCCAGCATACAGGGCAAACACACCTCCAGATAACGGATTTTCGGTATCCTTGTCTTTCTTTACTACACTCACATCTGCCTTCTGTCTGTCATTTGTGAATGTCACATCAGAAAAGACTACTTCCACATTCTGTCCAGCATAGGAAAGTGTAACTGTCTTTTCCTCTCCAGCATTATAAAAGTTCTCCGGTGCCTGCATTTCTTTGACAACATAAGTTCCAAGATGCAGATTTTTCAGGATACAAGCACCGTTTTCGTCTGTCGAAAGGTTTTCTTTCACAAGATCGCCTTTGCTGTAAATCTTCGCACCATAGGCAGAGATAATATCTTCTCCTGCATATACATTATAAACAGCACCTTTCTGACGTCTGTTTTCATACTGGAATACTGTACCATTCTCGCTGACATCTGCCCCTGCAAGAACTTGTCCTTCTTTATATACAATCAGTTCACCAAGCTGCTCTTTATCCGGTACCGTTGTTGTCGTGGTCTTACTTGCTACCAGCTTCACATTGTAAGCGGTTGTATTTACCACATAACCTTTCGGTGCTGTGATTTCTTTCAGATATACCGTATCCTGTGTTTTTACAATCGTTGCAGAAGATTTGCCATTGCTGTCTGTTTCCGGCATTGTAGTAATCAGATTTTTGCAATCTGCATCACTGTAAATACCAAATACGGCTCCTGCAAGGTTTACATCTGCTGCTGAATCTTTCTTCATAACTTCTACAGTTGCAAGTTCAATCCAGGATACTTTAAAATCCACGTATTTTTCATCATCCACGCCTTCACCAAACACCAATGCCAGATCCTGATTTCCAGATCCTGTAGAAATCTTATAAGCTGAATAATCTTTAGTAATGCTTCCTTTCATTGTTGTAGACCAACTCTCTGCCACATCACTTACCTGTGTCAGTGGTGCTGATAGATAAAACTTCGTACCACCGCAGATTTCTACATTTGCTCCAGCTTTGCTTGTTTTTCCTGTTGACAGGTTATGAAGTTTTACACCTGCAGGGAGTTTCATAGTAATTGTCTGTAATGCATCTGCCTTAAATGTTATATCCTTTGTTCTCTGACTGTTACCCTCTACATAGGCTTTTACGTTTGCATCTGAAAAAGACATTGCCACTGATGGAATATCCGGTTGAGAAACGCAATAATTATAAAGTTTCTTTGCAAGATTCTGTGCAGTGCTGTTTGCACCTGAAAAAGCGTCCCCACTACCATTTGCATAAGATGCTGCAAGGTGTACCAGAATAAATCTGGCTCCGGCACTTAAATTGCCGTATCCATTCTCTTCTGTGAAAAATCCATCATCTCCAGAAGCTTTTGTGCCATAATAACATACCTTAGCAAGTGCTTTTCCATCTCCCACCTTATTGATTGTATAAGTTCCACTTCCTGGTCCTGGCTTTGATGGCTGTACACAGTATGCTGTGGCAGATACATTACCAAATTTCACAGTATACTGATAAGTAAGGTAACTACCATATCCATAATCTGCGTAACGATACATGGTTCCCCTTGTAACAGAAACCTGCTGTGAACTTCTTGCATTTCCTGCAGAAGCCATAAAGGTTACGGTTTCTCCTGCATCCATTGCATACAGATCAATTCCATTTGTTTCTGCCTGTTCCAGCACTTCAGACACCGTAAGTTCAGTTTTCGTATCAACTGTGTTTTGCCGGTGCGACTCTGAATCGTCATCACTCTGCTCTGTATCTCCAGTGCCAGTGCCACTATCATCGTCCACTGTAATTTCAGAAGAACTCTCTGACTGCATTTCTGTTTCAGGTTCTTTTACAGTGATATTTCTGCTGATTCTGTAAGATGGATGACCACTTACCGGCTCTACCACATATACTGCCTTGTAGGTGTCCGGTGTATGTGTATCGAAATCAGCTCCGGATTCATTTTTTGCTTCATGGAACATGATTTTTATTTTACTCTCATCCACTCCGTCAATACCGGACAGATCTACTTCCACTTCAAATTCCTGTCCATAGGCAAGTTCAATGTCATTTGCTGCTACAATTTCATCTGGATCAAGCGAATCCTGTACCTCTTTTAATTCCGGATAGTGTTGCTCAAACGGTATTTCTTCCGGTTCTAATTCCGATGCAGAAACAGCTACCGGCTGAACGATTACAGATGCTAACGTGGCAACTGCCATGACTCCTGATAAGAATCTTTTAAACTTCATTTTCATTTTGACTTAATCCTCTCTTTCTTCACTTATCATCATTTTTCTTTTCAGCAGGTCTATACCTGCACTATTCAATCATTGGAACCACCTCCTGATATTTTTGTTACTGATACCTGTACATTTCTGAAAAGATAACAGCACATGCATATGGCGGCACCTGCACGAAGCGAAGCACCGCCACATGGTATCTGCTGTCATCTCCATCAAATGGAAATAACAGTTTTATAAGGATCAAGCATTTAAGCCGCAAGAGGTAATTCGTAATCTTTCCTGCAAAGGGTGCCTCCCATCTGTATCCCCTCACGTTTTCACCGGATTCCGCCGCAAGAATGCGTAGCTGAAAAATTCCGGGTATCCTCTTGCTGCTGGTATGAAATTGTCAAGGTACAAGTCAGGGCTTTTTCTTTCTGAAGAATTAACCCTTCACCTATAAAGCTCGGCAGGGGGCGTTTACCAACCCCCTGTTGCAAACTTTTTTATTTTTTTCTCAGTTTCTTTTTCTCATTACTTTCTGAGAGTTCTTCTAAACTCGCTCTCAGCTTGGTAACTGCCTTATTTCTCATGTTGTTGACTGCTGCTGAACTGATTCCATGAATATCGGCATATTCCTGATAAGTCTGTTTCTCAAAATAAAGGGCATAAATAAGTTCCTTCTGCTTATCCGTCAGCATGTCCATCATGTTTTCTGTCATCATCTGCTGAACAATCATTTCCTCCATGTCCGGTGCTACACTCTCTCCAAGCTGCATTTCTTCCATAGCAGAAGATAAGGAAATACAACGTTTCTGATTACAGCTATCCAGATTGATGCTCAGACGATCTTCTCCTCGAAGAACAAAACGCAGATACCATTCAGCCTCTTCAAAGTAAGATTCCGTCAGATCACATCCATATCCATTTCCAGCCACAGAAGAATAGCGATAACCTGAAATATCTTCGATAGGAAATACCGTTACCCGGTTCTGTGCCTGATAAACCACATATCCGTTCTTGTAAACAGTGATAGTGACTATGCCTACCTCGTTCTTAATAATCTTCTGAGCAACAACTGGGCATTTCCCCTCCCGTAAACTTTTACAACTCGGTTTCTTTTCGCCTTTCTTTGGAGATTCCACCATTTCTTTCAGTTTTCTAAGTGTTAGCATGACAACCGCCTTTCTGCCTTTCGGCTCCGGGCTGTCAGCAGACAAAAAAAGCAGCAAAAAAAGACTCCGATCTGCCCGGTTTTTTTTATACCGAGCGACTTGCGAAGCCTCTCCTTGCTGCTTTATGTATCAATCAGTCATACAGGAATACTCCCTGTACGCAGATTAATCAGCGTTCATGTTTTCATTTTCTACTGTAGTGTTTTCAGCTTTATCAGACTGTTCATCCAAAAGGAAACTAAAATCTCCCATTGCGTCATAGGGCTGATGTGTGATAAATTCCAGATATTCTTCTCGGCTCATGTTATATTGCCTCCTTTCTCTTGATGTTCCTATCTTATCAGTTTCAAAAAAACTCATCAGGACACCTATGTACTTTTTAAATTAGCAACCGGACAAATCTGTCCGCTTTATTAAATAAAAAAACGACCATTCAATTCTTACTGAATGATCGTCATTAACTAACCTTACTTTTTGGTATTCCTCTCTTTGCAATTTTAAGTGAAATTCCTATCTGGTCTGCAAAATCTTCCTTTGCCTCTTCATCTTCTAAATTTATAATTTCTGTAGTATATCCTACAATTCTGTTTTCAAGATCACTTAAATTCGTATGTGTTTTCTCTATCACAATTTTTTCAATCTCCTCCTGTGAAAACGAACTCCCTTTTTCTATTATACTGTCTATGTATTCTGGATCTTCATCAAATTCTGCATCAGGAGTTAAAAAATCTACTGTTACTTTCATGAGCTTTGCTAAAAGACGTAATGATTTCCTTGGAAACTCATAATCACAGTCGCAACAAATACGTCGATATTGCCGATCATTTTTTAACCCAATTATCAATGCAAGCTGGAGCTGTGTTAAGCCTGCCCTAGCTCTCCATTCTTCAATATCTTTTCCAATATCTTCTTAAGTTCGCCCTTCACAGTCGGATGACATATAAAACACCTCCTTCCAAACAGATTTCATGCATTAGGTCTGTAAAAATACAGACAATTTTAGCCGGATGAAATGACTTGCATTTCTATTCCGGCTATCTCATACACATAATCCGTTCCAGAAAAAAGTAGTTTTTGTGCCTTTTATGGCTTTATCCCGTATCATTCTTACAAAGGGATTTTCCCCTATTTATCCTTAACACGTAACTTTCTGCTGCCAGATTCTTCCCCAATCCTGGCAGAGAGTTTCCCTCAACTACCGTCATCATTTCGTTGTTTGCTACTATAAAATTTTCAAGTATATCTCTTCTTGAAACAGTTCCACCTACAACGTTGATAACAGCCTGGTCAAATGTTATCAAACGCACCGTTTCTATCTTCTTTTTTTTCTTCATAATGTATTCTCGCATTCTTCTCTGTATTCTAAGCTATGTTAGCCTTAGAAATTGTATCTATTTTACATATTTTTCACACAAATTTAATATGTTTCTGGTCAAAAAAACTTGACTCTCTTTTCTTTGCATGATATACTAATGAGCGTTGTATTTAACGAGTTTTTCTACATCCATTGTAAAAACAGGGATATAGAAAATTAGAGCGAGGTCTTGAACCGAAAGTTACTCAATAATAATGCATTAGTGTTCAAGAGCAAACTAATGTTATGTACAACATGATATGGTACTGATAAAGCCGACACCAATCCCGTTATTATTCTGAGTGCCAATCAGAATACGTTGACCAGTAGGGATGATGTCGATTTTGTCTGTATAAGCATTTTTAGATCTACTCTCGTGCCAAGGGAGTAGGTCTTTTTACATTGTATCACCACCCAATGTTTTTGTCAATATCTACTAGTTTTTCTCTTGTTTTTATTGTCTTTTTTGTGCATTGTGACGAATTATATTTCATTTACATTCTAATCCATGCGTAATGATGTGTGACTAGATTTTATTGTTGCGCAATATTTTTCTTCTAGTTATCATTATATTGCACTTAAATTTAACTTACAAGCAATATAATATCATGTTTCTCTTTCATTTTCAATGCAAACATGATACAATATTCCTGACGATTTTATACCCATTTATTTTATTGGGAGGTAGTTACTATCCAATGAAAAACCAAGAGATTATTCAAGATATTGTATCTTATATTTATGATGCCATGCGAAAAAAGGGATTGACATCTCGTGGACTTGCTAAAATATGTGAAGAACAAGGTGCATCTCTTTCCTCCAGAACCATTGACAATATGTTTAAAACACCATCTTCCACAACCATATCTACATTGTTAAAAATATGTGATGGTCTGGAGCTTAATCTAAATGCAATTTTTCACTCTATTGAAATTGCAAAAACCAGTAATGACGCTACTCAGCAGCGATTGATATATAATATTGACAATCCTGCTTACAATGGCTATACAGGAACTTACCATGTATTTTTTCTCCCTACGTCTGCTTACCCTGAAGATCATTCTAACCAAACACTGGTTCATGGGACATTAAAACTGGGAGATTTTTATTCCACTCGTGAATGTACTGCTATTTTAGATATTGATTCTGGCGATTTTAAGGCTGATGGAACTCCTTTCTCAAAACATTATGAGGGAACTCTTGTCTATTCAACGAATAGTTTGATGTTTTGCCAACTTGTATGTAACCAATATGGTGATATGTGGTTTCTTGTTTTCGATCATGGTAATTTAAATAACAAAGAACTCGCTTGTGTAATTGGCTGTGCAGCCACATCTTCATCTGGCCGCATCCGTCATCCGGCAATCCATCGTTTCTGTTTTTGCAATATGCAACAATATCCTACAATAGACAAAGATACTCAACTTCTCATCCAAGGTTTGCTCAGAATACAAAATGACCGCATTTTTGTTGAGAAAGAAACCCTGTCTAAATTTCTTGAGCAGGAAGATCTTAACTCAACATTTCGCATGAATGTACAAAACTACTTAAATATTGCGAAAGAGTATTATGCAATTCCTAAAGATGTAATAAGAACAGAGTTAGAGCTTTCTGCTTATTCTGACGATCTTGCTAAATTATGCGAAAAATCTGCTCTTGAAAAGACCTATCATGTAAAACATAGCGATGATCGTGAACTATCTTGTATTTTGAGGCATAACCTCACATCAGTTTCTAAACAAAAGAAGTAAAAACAAAAAGGAGCCAGGTACATCCTTTTTTCTGAATGTTTCTGACTCCTATTAGTCCTTCGCTCAATACCAATTTATCAAACGGTTACAATATTCTTTTTTACTTCATATACAGTCAAAGAGCCATCCTTTTTGCGTCTGACCTCCGCATTATTTCCCCGATCTGTAATAGCACTGATTGTATTCAATAAATATAATGCTTTTTCTGCTTGTCCTGCTCTCTCTGTATTTTTCTGCGTATGACCTGTTTTCAAATCTGATCTCATCTCCAGTCCTCCAAGTAATATAAAATCACTCATACGGATAAGGGAAAGAAAACCGCTGATGAGTTTTGACGAGCCATCCCGAAACAGTATTTTACTGTTGCTCATCCAATAGATTTCATGCCAGGTAACAGGGCTGACCTCCTGTTTCCTTTCACATTTATGATTATACTATTAGAACATACGTTCGTCAATCTCTATTTTTCTTTTTCACGAAAATATTTGCAAAAAGGCAGCCTATCATACATCCCAGTCCATTATGAATCATATCGTCCCATTCAAATAAACCACGCATAAAAATCAACTGACTGACCTCTATTATTGCTGATACCAATATTCCTACAGCCAGAGCCTGATACCACTTCACTTTATGATTTGCAATTATGGGAAGCAGGACTCCGGCAGGTAATAACAATATGCAGTTCAGCAAATTCTCTTTTAATAACGTCCAATCATGGTAGCGAATAATATCTCTCCATGACCAGAATGGTACTAATTCATACTGACGAATAGTTCCCGTCCTGGTAAATACAGTTGATTCAAATACAATTCCCAGGAACACCACCAACGCCAATACTGCTGATGCCTGAATTATATTCAACTTCTTTCTATGTACACACACTGCCATCGCTGTACATACCAGTATCAATACTCCTGTAAAAGCCAATATTTCATATCTTGACCATTGCTTATTATATGTTGTCCATATCTGGTAAATGTCCATTCAATTTCCTTTCTGTATCAATCAATCCAAATCTCAAGAACATCGGATACAAATAACTGGCACCGAATACTCCTAATTTTTTCGGTCCGTTTATATTTCCGTTCTTCTCTAACGTCGCTTTTAAAGCAACTTTCACACTACTTCTCGTTATAGATTTTTTCTTTCGATTAATCTGTATTTCATTTCCATTTACACCATATCGAAATCGTAATCCTTTTACCGTTGTAAAGGAATATCCTGAAAAAATTTCAATCGTACTCCACAAATATTTCTCCACACATTCCAAGGAAGTTCCCTTACATATCTGTAATTGCTCAACGGCTTGCTTTCTTTTCCTATACATTCTACAACGCTCTGCATAAAGACTAAGTTCTTCTACATTGTAGATCATTTTGGTATATGGCAGATATGAATGTACAGACGATTTGCTCAAATCAGTTGCCTTCATTATTTCCGGAATACTCATTCCCTGCTCTCGCATTAAGCTAATCTGCTCACTGTTCTCAGTATGATATACCCCTGCAGTAATCAATATTTTTCGTGTTTTCATCAATGTAATTCCAAACTCTTCTGATACTTGCCTTAACGAAATACCTGATCCATCAGTCATTCCCGAAGTATATGCTTCTACAATACAATTTTGGAACTGCTCCATTATTCTGTTCTGATCATACTCTGGTTTCTTTTTTGTTCTTCCCATTTTTCTTTACACCACTGCCATGATTGCTTTTATTTCTATTTTTCTCTCTTTTATATTCATCCCATGCATCCACTGCCTCAATCCCTGCCATCCATAGCACCAGGGTATCTGCCCGAAGCGTTACCCCTAAATGCTTCAACATAAACGGTTCCGGCAAGAGCGAAAACAAGAAAATCATAAATAGCATATATGCTTTAAATAATTTGACTATATCCCTCCGCATACGTTTTCTCAAAAAACAATATCCCAAAACATAAAATATAATCACACCTGCCTTAAGCCATACTTTCATACTTCTCCTTTTTTCGTGTCAATCCAATCACATTATACAGATACTCTGGCACCTGCCAGTACCAGAGTATTCATTTCTTATTCTACCGTAACGCTTTTTGCCAGATTTCTAGGCTTGTCTACATCTAACCCTTTAGCCACGCTGACATAATATCCCATTAGCTGCAACGGAACAACTGCCAGACTTCCTACGAAGTGTTCATCTATCTTCGGAACGTAAACTGCAAAATTTACCTGATCTTCAATTTCATATTTTCCATATGTTGTCAATCCCATCAAATACGCACCACGACTCTTGCACTCCAGCATATTACTGATGGTTTTCTCGTAAAGATCACTCTGTGTCAATACACCAATTACTAATGTTCCTGGCTCGATCAGACTGATCGTACCATGCTTTAGTTCCCCGGCTGCATATGCTTCAGAATGAATATAAGAAATTTCTTTCAGCTTTAAACTGCCTTCCAGAGAAATTGCATAATCAATTCCTCTGCCCACAAAGAACACATCATGAGCATTCGCATATTTTGCAGCAAACCATTGAAGTCTTTCTTTATCCTGCAAGATTTTCTGAATCTTATCCGGAATTGTCAATAACTCGGTAATGTAATTGCCATACTGCTCTTCTGTAATGGTATTTTTAACTCTGGCAAATTGAACAGCAAGACAATACATTGCTACAAGCTGGGCACTGTAAGCCTTTGTCGTTGCCACTGATATTTCCGGGCCAGCAAGAGTATAGAATACTTTATCTGCCTCACGAGCAATACTGCTGCCAACAACATTTACGATTGCCAGAGTCGTTATACCTTTTTCCTTTGCCAAACGCAAAGCTGCTAAAGTATCTGCTGTTTCCCCTGACTGGCTGATAACAATAACCAACGAATTTTTATTTGTTGGCATTTTTCTGTATCGAAATTCAGATGCAAGCTCCACTCTTACCGGAACATCAGCCAAGTCCTCGATCACATACTGCGCTGCCATTCCAACATGCCAGGCTGAACCACATGCAACAATATATATCTGTTCAAATTTCTGAATTTCCTCTTCTGTAATTTCAACTGCTGATAAATCAATGCAATTATTTTTTATAACAGAACTCAAAGTATCCTGAACTGCTTTCGGCTGTTCATGGATCTCTTTCATCATAAAGTGTTCAAATCCTGCTTTTTCTGCTGCCTCAGCATCCCACTTAATTTCTGTTGTCTGCTTTTCAATCTCATCCCCATCAAGGTTAAAGAAATGAGCTTCTCCAGGTGTCAATCTGGCAAACTCCAAATTACCAATATAATAAACATTTCTGGTATATTTCAGAATAGCTGGAACATCAGAAGCTACATAAGTTTCGCCGTCTGTCACTCCAATAATCATTGGGCTGTCTTTTCTTGCTACCCAAATTTCTCCCGGATAATCTTTGAACATAAGTTCCAAGGCATAGGAACCACGCACACGAACCATTGTTTTGGCAATCGCATCAATCGGTCCGAGATTATACTTCTTATAATAGTAGTCCACCAGTTTGATTACTACCTCTGTATCAGTCTGACTGTAAAAAGTATAACCATGCTTTAATAATTTTTCTTTAAGTTCCGTATAATTTTCGATAATGCCATTATGTACTCCAACCACTTCTGATTCTACTTCTCCAGAACCTGATCTCGTACAATTTCCAGATACATGCGGATGTGCATTAATCTGGCTTGGTTCACCATGTGTTGCCCAACGTGTATGTCCGATTCCACATGTTCCTATCAATGCTTTTCCTTCATCTGTTTTTTCAACCAAATTGCTTAATCTTCCCTTAGCTTTAACCACCTGCGCCAGACGCTCCCCATCTCGCACAGCGATCCCCGCCGAATCGTACCCTCGGTACTCTAATTTAGACAGACCATTTAATAAAATAGGTGCTGCCTGCTGTGTTCCAGTAAAACCAACTATTCCACACATAAAAACTGTATTCTCCTTTATTTGAGAATATCTTTATCAATATTCTCCCCTTATTACATTTTTAATCTCTTTTAAAAATATCCCTCGTATATACTTTATCCTGTACATCATCCAAACAACTATCATATCTATTTGCGATAATTGCCTGGCTCTGTTCTTTAAATTTGTCCAGATCATTCACAACCTTGCTTCCAAAGAAAGTGCTTCCATCTTCCAATGTTGGCTCATATATAATAACCGATGCCCCTTTAGCTTTGATTCTCTTCATAACTCCCTGTATAGAGGACTGGCGGAAATTATCTGAATTTGATTTCATAGTAAGGCGATATACACCAATTACAACCTCTTTTTCCATAGAGGCATCGTATGTATTCTCATCTCCATAAGCGTAATATCCCGCTTTCTGTAAAACACGATCTGCTATGAAATCTTTCCTTGTTCTATTAGACTCAACAATTGCAGACATCATGTTCTGTGGTACATCTTCATAATTAGCTAAGAGCTGCTTGGTATCTTTTGGTAAACAATATCCACCATATCCAAATGACGGATTGTTATAATGAGAACCAATTCTAGGATCAAGGCACACACCATTAATAATCTGCTGTGTGTTCAATCCTTTCATTTCTGCATAAGTATCAAGCTCATTAAAATATGAAACTCTGAGAGCCAGATATGTATTAGCAAATAATTTCACTGCTTCTGCTTCTGTAAATCCCATTATCAAGGTATCAATATTTTCTTTAATTGCACCCTCCTGTAACAATCCAGCAAACGTGTTCGCAGCTTTTACAAGTCTAGCATTTTCAACATCTGTTCCCACAATAATTCTGGATGGGTACAGATTATCATATAATGCTTTTGACTCTCGTAAAAATTCCGGACTGAAGATAATATTATCACAGTGGAATTTTTCTCTAATACTTGCAGTATACCCTACCGGAATTGTAGATTTAATTACCATAATTGCATCTGGGTTATATTCAATAACCAGCTTAATCACAGCTTCTACCGCTGATGTATCAAAAAAATTTTTCTTACTGTCATAGTTCGTAGGTGCAGCAATAACTACAAAATCCGCATCTTTATATGCAGCCTCCGCATCTAATGTAGCTGTCAGATTTAAATCTTTTTCTTTCAAATATTTTTCAATATACTCATCCTGAATCGGGCTGATCCTTTTATTGATTTTCTCTACCTTTTCCGGGACAATATCAACTGCCATTACCTCATGATTTTGAGATAAAAGTGTAGCAATAGATAATCCCACATACCCTGTTCCTGCTACTGCTATTTTCATCTTCCAATACACCTCTACATTCTAATAATTTTCGACAGTCCACTCACGATATTCTTTTCCTTCAAGAATATCAGCAATTCTCTCGCACGCATGACCATCACCATATGGGTTGCAGGCTTTAGCCATCGCATTATATGCATCTGAATTTTCAAGCAATTCTTTAAAATTATTATAAATTACATCTTCATCAGTACCGACAAGTCTTAACGTTCCTGCTTTTACTCCTTCCGGTCTTTCTGTAGTATTCCTCATCACGAGAACCGGACGCCCATAAGATGGGACCTCTTCCTGAATTCCGCCTGAATCCGTTAAACAAATATGACATCTAGCCTCAAAATTATGGCAATCAAACACTTCTATTGGCTCTATAATGTGAATTTGTTCGCAACCACCCAATTCTTCTTCCGCTGCTTTTCTTACTTCTGGATTCATATGAATAGGATAAACTGCCTTACACTCTGGATGTTCGTCAAGAACTCTACGAATGGCTCGAAACATATTATGCATCGGTTTACCAAGATTTTCTCTTCTATGCGCAGTAATAAAAATAAGTTTTCCATCTCCAACCCATTCAAGTTCAGGATGTGTATAATCGCTTCGTACTGTATGTTGCATAGCATCAATAACAGTATTTCCTGTAACAAATATCTTTGTTGAGTCTTTTCCCTCTTTGATTAAATTATCTGCTGCCATCCTAGTCGGTGCAAAATTATATTGAGATATAATTCCTACTGCCTGACGATTAAATTCTTCGGGATAAGGAGAATAAATATTATATGTACGAAGCCCTGCCTCTACATGCCCAACTGGAATTTGAAGATAAAAGCAGGCCAAAGCTGTAACAAAAGTTGTAGATGTATCTCCATGTACAAGCACAATATCTGGTCTGACTTCTTCAAGCACTGCCTTGATCTTTTCAAGAATTCCAGTTGTAATATCAAATAATGTTTGTCCCTGCTTCATAATCGAGAGATCATAATCTGGAACAACATTAAACGTATTCAGCACTTGATCAAGCATTTGTCTATGCTGTCCAGTGACACATACAATAGTTTTCAAAGACTTTCTGGTCTTTAATTCATTTACCAACGGACACATTTTTATAGCTTCTGGTCTTGTCCCAAAAACTAACATTACTTTTTTCATCTTATCATACCTTTCCTTTCTTTAATTTGATATATCCTTTTCCATCTTTGACTAGCTCATCAAATTTATTTATATCTCTATATTTCAATATTTTCGCTGGATTTCCAGCAACTACTGCCCCTTTCGGCACATCATGCGCCACAACACTCCCAGCACCAATAACAGCCCCATCTCCAATTGTTATTCCTGGCAATATAGTTACTCTAGCTCCTAACCAGCAAAAATTACCAATTACTACTTTTTTATTCTTATAACGATAATCATATGGAACAGATTGTAATTCAACGTCATCATATACATGATTTCTTGCCATTACTTGAATATCGTGTGAAAATATGGTTCCTTCTCCAATTGTTATACCCCCCCATCAGCAAAAAGTTTACAGCCCTGCTGAATATGAACATAATCTCCTATTTCAAGTAATTCAGGTGCATATATTTCTGTACTTTCATGAACAAATACATTTGCACCTACTTGCTTGACTCTTTTCAATATTCTTTTCAAATATAATCTTCTCAAAAAACCTACCATTTTTAACCTCAATCCATTTTTAACATTTCTTTAAAA
>ERZ824598.2415-NODE-2415-length-19328-cov-4.384112_pt1 | contig 19328 bp, 17 predicted proteins | sample MGYA00519934_ERZ824598 | MGnify/ENA primary metagenome ERZ824598 (study PRJEB31778, sample SAMEA3449177) | human gut metagenome | biome: human gut; feature: human-associated habitat; material: faeces | place: United Kingdom | collected 2010/2012 ...
CCAAGCTTGTATTTATAGGCTGTTTCGCCCCCCCCCCCCTGATGGCTGAAATCCGCACTACAAAAGGGTTTGAGGCTCTGTTTGCTTTTTTGATTTAAACGACACTTCATATCCTAATACATATCCTTATATAACTATTATATATTAGTTAAGTACAAGTGTCAAGTGAATTTTTACATTAATCTACAGAGAATATATCTCTCAAATCTTCCATTGTAAGTGATTTTGTTATGTTTCTATCAATAGAAACAACACTGTCTACAAGGTCACGTTTTCTCCCCTTAATCTTTTGAATTTTTTCTTCAACAGTATTCTTCGTGATAAGTCTATATACAAATACTTTTTTAGTTTGTCCGATACGATAAGCTCTATCAGTTGCCTGATCTTCAACCGCTGGATTCCACCAAGGGTCATAATGGATAACATAATCCGCACCGGTCAGGTTCAAACCTGTACCGCCGGCCTTCAAGCTGATTAAGAATATCGGAATATTCGGATTATTATTAAAGTTCTCAACAGCCGCCTGTCTATCTTTCGTTTTACCTGTCAGATATTCATAAGGAATACCTTCTCTTTCAAGCCATCCCTTAATAATATCAAGCATATCAACAAATTGACTGAACAGAAGAACACGGTGTTTTTCTTGAATAATCTGCTCTAACATACCCTTGAGGTATTCAAACTTACCTGACTTCATAACACCTTTCACATGTTCTTTATCATAAAGTTTAGGGTGGCAGCAGATTTGACGTAATCTAAGAAGCGCAGAGAAAATTGACATTCTGCTCTTTTCAAGCCCATTAAGTTCAATGCTCTTAAATAATTCTTCTTTTGTGCTGTCAAGAACCTCAAGATAAAAATCTCTCTGTTCGTCAGTAAGTTCGCAGTATGCCATATTCTCAACTTTATCCGGCAAGTCTTTCGCAACATCTCGTTTCATACGTCTTAGGATAAACGGGAAAATTTGCAATTTCAGACGTTTTTCAACTGTTTTATCCTGACGTTCCATAATCGGAGTAACATATCTGTAATTAAACTCCGCAACATTGAAGAGGAAGCCCGGCATAAGAAAGTCAAATACAGACCAGAGTTCCTCGAGTTTGTTTTCAATAGGTGTACCGGATAACGCCAGTTTATGGTCTGACTGCAATTCTTTTACAGCCTGTGCTGTCTGAGAAATAGCATTCTTAATATTTTGAGATTCATCAAGAATAATATATCTAAAATTATATTTTTTGAGTTTTGCAATATCACGCCTTACTAGAGCATAGCTTGTAATTACAATATCGTACTCCGGAATATGCTTAAATAAAGTTTTTCTATCCGCGCCGGAAAGCTTTAAGCAGGACAGCTCCGGAGTAAATTTCTGGATTTCAGCTTCCCAGTTAAACACAACCGTAGTAGGTGCAATAACCAGTGTCGGCTGAGGCCCGTCAACTTCTTTTGCTTTCTGCAAAAGACTCAAAGCCTGTAAAGTTTTACCAAGCCCCATATCATCTGCAAGAATACCATTCAGGCCATATTGATACAAAAACCAGAGCCAGTGGAAACCTTTAACCTGATATTCACGAAACTCTGCATTAACGCCTTTAGGGATATCAACACCGTCTGATGTTGTTGAAAATGTAGAAATCTGCTCCCAGAATTTTTGGAATTTGTCACTCAGAATTAATTCAAATCCCTGATTTTTAAGTTCTGTAATTAGACCTACGCGGTAAGTTTTTACCAGGAATTTGTTTTCATTGTTTCTATAAGCATCAAAAGAGTTAAATGAGCGCATAATCTGATAAATATTCTGCGCCGGATATTCTACAAACCCGAGGCTTCTTACACGTGCATACTTTTCGCCGCTCTGAATTGTTTCATAAATATCATCAAAGTTTATTACTTCATCACCAACCTGACCGTATATCTGTATTTCCATACTATCAATTGATTCTTCTGAGAAGTCTATCTTTGCACACATTTTAAACGGTTCATTTAAAAGCTTAAAGAAACTCATATCATCATGTTCTTCAAACTTCCAATCCTCACCCGCCTGTTTAATATAATAATTATAAAAATCTATTGCATTTTCTTTTTCCAGAGCAAGGTTGTTTGTCTGCATAGGAACAAATTTGCAGGCAAGAAGCATATTATAAGCCATCTGCTCGTGGTCATAATCTCTTTTAATCCAGTATACAAGCCCGTCTTCTTCCTGACTCTTAACTGAAAGATACGGCGATTTGTCTTTACTCTTGGTATAAGGAACCCGTACTCCTGAATAATCAAATTCTAATGCTGCTTTTAAAGACTGGTCATAGTCAATCCCCAGAGTAACAACATTAATTGGAGGCTTGTGTTCGAGAAGAAGTTTGCTGATATTCTCTGCTATGGTTACATTCATTATTTCCTGCAGGTGCGGAAGTTCTTCGTATACAAATTTGCCGCCGTCAGCTTCCTTCAAATCTGTAAATGTTGATTTAATAATACTCTGCGGAAGTTCATTCATTGCAATATTAATAGGGAATATTATATTTTTATACCTTCCCCACTTAATCTGTCTTGAAAAATATTTAACCTCTTCAAAGGGGTAAATTCCTTCTTTATCAGGCCTAGTCCAGAAAAGTTCCAGAACAATATTTGTAGCACCGTTAATAGCTGTCGTAGAAACATCCAGGTTTAAGCTCCACATATTGTCCGTAAATTGAATTCTTTCCTTAGTCTTTTCATCAAGAACCTCTTCCAGCTCTGCCATTAAAGGAAATACCGGTGCAAATTTTGTAATAGGTATATCATACCACCCCGCTTTTTTATCCTGTTTTGAGATTTTTAAAAGCATTTGGAAGAGCGCCAATTCTGATTTCTGGGCATTATTTAACTCAAAAGAAGGGTCGTTTTTCTGGATATCAATCAGAGCTCTTAAAATATTTTCCAGTGAACGCACAATCTTGTTTGTTGCCCTATCTCTAACAAGAATCGAGAAGAAATTCTGTCTTCTTTTCGGGTTAAAGTGGAATATATAGCTGCCTTTAGGAGCTTCTTTTAACGAAGTATCTGTATCACTTGTATCAGGAGAAACTCCGTATTTTTCCTGCATCCAGTTTTCATAAGCACCTGTTTCAATAGCTTTCAGAGCTACTGCGACAGAATGTTTACACCATTCTTCTTTTAAAGGACAGTTACATCTGGCCTCTACTTTATTTTTCTTAAAAATTAAATCCGTAACGTAAAAGTCTTGATAGTTTCCTTTTACCTTACCTTTAAAAAAGTTTTTTTCCGGATATGCTTCCATAAGCATATCCTTTTGATAATACTCGTATCCGCGCCTCCAGCTGCCGGGTGTCGCATTTTTCTTTAAAAAATCATAATTAAACTTAAATTCACTCATTAACGTGAAACACTCTTTCCGGGTAATCAATACAAAAACGGCAAAATAAATCTTTTACCAAAGGCTCCCAACCTTGCTTTTATTATGACATAAAACAAAATTTTATGCAAGTGCTCTCCTCAATGCGTTTAAGACTTTTGTAATTTTATCATCCGGCGGAATTTCCAGACTAACTAGTTCACCGTCAAACGGATGCGGAAAAGAGAGTTTATATGATTGCAGCACCTGTTCTTCGGTCTTAATTTTCATTTTTCCAAAACCATAAAGAGTATCGTTAAAAACAGGATGCCCGATACTTGACATATGAACCCTTATCTGATGAGTCCTGCCGGTTATAAGACGAACTTCAACCAGCGTGGCGTCTTCAAGACGTTCAAGGACTTTTACTACGGAAATACTTTCTTTTCCACCTTCAAAAACACCCATTTTATGCGGCTGCTTCGGATTGCGCCCGATTGGTTTATTGATAGTAAATTCATCCTCAACAACAATACCCTTAACAACCGCAAGATACTTTTTAATCATCTGATTATTTTTCATGGCATTTACAAGGTATTCATGTGCTTTATTATTTTTTGCCACCATCAAAAGCCCCGAGGTATTTCTATCCAGACGATGAATAATCCCGCGCCTAAACTCCCCGTTTATATCCGAAAGGTTTTCACCGTATCGATACAGCAATGCATTAACCAGCGTACCAGAAGTTTCTATTGCCGTAGGGTGTGTAAGCATTCCTGACGGCTTGTTAACAACAAGCATATTTTCATCTTCCCATACTATATTAAGAGGTATGTCTTCAGGTAATATTTCAACTTTTTGAATAGGGTTAAACTCTATAATATCACCTTCTTTTAGTATGTAAGAAGGCTTAACAGATTTAGAATTAACACTTACAGCGCCTTTTTTTATTTCTGACTGAATTTTCGAGCGCGAATAATCTTTCATATACTCTGCTAAAAAAACATCTATCCTTGTGTCTGTTGTAAGTTCATCAATTATCAGCTTCATTGTTCTTTGAAAAGTTATGTTTAATAATAATTACAACTATAGCAAAAACACTGACGTTTATAAAAATATCCGAAATATTGAATACCGGAAAGTTTACAAAATTTAATTTAAAAAAGTCCCTTACATACCCGAGAGCAATTCTTTCATAGAGGTTGCAAAATATACCGGAAACAAGCATAGAAACCCAGAACAGAGTTAGTGTAGATGATTTTTCTATTGATTTAATAGTATAAAACACTATCCATAATATTGCAGCTACGGAAAAACATATCAGAAAAACACGCGCATCCTGCAAAATGCTGAAAGCCGCACCGGTATTTTGCACAGAGATTAAATCCAGAACCGAATTTTGAGGGAAATTTTCTATATTTTTGATTACAAAATCAGACAAAACCAAGTCGAAACAGGCAAAAAAGATTATTGATATTATAAAATATACAATCTTACTCATTCTTGACATTCTCTGCCTCTTCTGATTTAGGAATAACATTAACGCGGACTATCTTGTATCCAAAACCTGTCAAACTGAGTTTAATACTCAAATCCTCAACATCAGCTTTTGTAAGCCCTATTGATGCAACAACGTACTCATTTACATTATCGCTGTTCGATATAAATAATCTCTCCAGGATATTATCATCAGGAAATTTTCTATAAACTTCCTTGGGCTGCTTTTGCGGATATTCAACCTTGTCGCTTGCTATAGAAGCAATCGCAATTACGTCCTCAGGCGGCGTAAATTCAAGAGAAGCTGTATACTCTTTGCCGGCTTGAATTTCCGCCGGTGCCGAAAGTTTAATATCTAAATTCTTCGCATCACCGTACAGCATCGATGTAGTTTCCGACAAAACTTTATCAGATGCAACTTTCCAATCACCATCATTTTTCTTAAGATAGTATATGCTGTTCGATTCGCTTGTCAAAACACCGTCCATAGTAGAAGAAACCGGGATGTCAGCATATGAAGTTTCTGTAACTTCTACAGTTGCAGAGTCATCTTTTACAGAAATGTCCTTAATTTTTATTCCATAAACAATATTGTCATATGTATCCCACACGTCCTTAACCAGATTTGAATATGTTTCCAGATTAAAGCCGTCAGCATTTACATAATCCTTATCATATGTTGCAATAAATTTATTAAAGTTTGTTCTATTTGCATATCTTACCTGTGAATTTAAGAGTGATTTAATCTCGCGGGTGTCATTGTCAAAAATATGCAGTTTAAAAAAATTCTGGCTTCCTGATGCAAAAACCGCTGGTGATAATGCCATTGCACATAATAATATTAATATTCTTTTCTTCATAACAAAAATTATACCCTAAAATTTACAAAACTTGAATAATACAAACATACGACTTACTTTTTTCTAAACAATATGGTATAATTTATTCGATGACTTAATAGGAGATGGCATGCCAAGTATTGATTTAGATGATGAATTTTTGGAGCTTTTTTACAATATCACCAACTCAAAGCCTCCAAAAGAATTAGAATTGCTTGATTTAAAAAAACAACTGATTAATATCGTTGATACTTTAAAAGAACTTAACAGCAATGCAAAAAAGCCTATTTACAGCAGAGCTATTAATCCTGATATTCCGGATGACGATAGTGAAAAGCAAGGTCCCGCTATATTAATAGTAGATGATTTGGGAGTTATAACATACCAACTAAAAGTTCTATTGTCACAATTTGATTATGATATAGACTGCTCTCAAGAAATATATGATGCTGTAAACAAATTTAAAAAGCGCAAATATCAATATGTGGTAATGGATTTATTTATTCCAACTGAAAGAGAAGGCTTTATTCTTCTTGCAGAGTTAAAAAAAATGGCTGCTTCAGCCGGTGTTAACACTATTGTTGGAGTTATTACCGCCTCTCCGAGAAAAGAAATTGAAGCTCAGTGCAAGGCTCGTGGCGCAGACTTCTTCCTTGAAAAAAACAGCGACTGGCAAAATGCTCTATTTGGAATTATGAAAAGCTATATTGACGCAGAAAAAGGCGGAGATGACGATGAGGATGATTACTAAAAATGGAACAAAAATCATTATTCTCAGTAATTTCCCCGATTATGGCAGGTCCGTCAAGTTCTCACACTGCAGGCGCAGTAAGGCTTGGACTTATGGCCAGAAATATTTATAAAAACAGTTTTTCTAAAGTTAAATTCTGCTTATATAATTCTTTTGCAACAACCGGCTTTGGACACGGAACTGACAAAGGTTTGCTGGCTGGAGTTCTCGGATATTCCGTCGACGATGTTATCATTAAAAACATCTTTGATGTTGTTGAAAACGTTGAGTATTCCTACGAATATGCACAGGATATTTCAAGACATCCGAACTCTGTAGATATAACTTTTGATAACAAAATGACCATTTCCGGAGATTCTGTCGGTGCTGGAGAAATAAGAATTAATTGTATTAATGGTTTTTCTGTAAATATTGACGGTTCTTACGATACACTTCTTTTAATGTATAAAGACCGTCCCGGTATGATTTCTACAGTTAGTGAAATTATACAAAAACAGAAAGTTAACATTGCCTCTCTCCATTGTGATAGAAGCTCTAAGGGCGGAACTGCTTCTATGTATGTTGCTCTGGACATTCCGATAGGAGAAGATGCTGTTGAAAAAGTAAAACAGATTAAGGATGTATTTTTTGTAACAAACATAAGAAAGCTCAAATAATGCCAATATTATCATTTTCAGATTTACAAATACGATGCGCAGAAGAAAATAAATCCATTTACGAAGTAGCTCAAGAAGAGGAAGCATCTCTTATTGGAGAAGTTGTAGATGTTGTAAGATTAAAAGTTTTAGAAGATTTGCTTGCAATGAAAGATGCTGTTAAAAACGGACTTAAATCAAAAGAAAAAGCTATAAGCGGATGGTGCGGAGATGATTGCGCAAAACTTATAGAAAAATACCAGAAAAAAGGCGCAATTTTCGGAAAAACTTTTGAAAAAATAACAACTTATGCACTTGCAACAGCAGAAGAAAATCTCAGAATGGGAAGAATTGTTGCCTGCCCTACTGCCGGTTCCTGCGGAATTGTACCTTCTGTAATAATCGCAGCTGCAGAAGAAGAAAAAATTTCAGAAACCCAGCAGATAAACGGTCTTCTCACTGCCGGTATGACAGGTCTGATTATTTCTAATAAAGTTCAGCTTGCAGGTGCAGTTGCCGGCTGTCAGGCTGAATGCGGAGTCGCATCTGCTATGGCTGCTGCAGCTCTTACACAAATGCTAGGAGGCAATGTTAGTGAAGTTATTAATGCGGCTGCACTTGCACTTAAAAATATCCTCGGACTTACCTGCGATCCTGTATGCGGGCTTGTTGAAGTACCTTGTATTAAGAGAAATGCATTCCTTGCGGTTCATGCTGTAACAGCTTCTGAACTTGCATTGTGCGGAGTTGAGAGTAAAATTCCGATAGATGAAATTGTTGATACGCTAAAGATTACCGGGCAGCTAATGTCACCGCTTCTAAAAGAAACTTCGCAGGGTGGATTAGCTAAAACAAAAACAGCACAAAAGCTTGAAGAAAAATTGTTTAGTAATAAACAGTAAAAATTTCGTCCGGCTTAATTTTAGCATGACCGCCCTTTATAAACATGAAGAAAATACCGGTTCCGAAAAAGATACCACCCGCAATAGCCAGAGGCCTTACCCATAATATCCTGTTTGTACCGTTTCTGGTTATTTCACCATAAAGAGGCTTTCCGCCAATAGAAAAATTCCCGATAACAATCTCTGCAGGAGTACCCCAGGTTCCACGCGGGGATAATGTTTCTAAACGGGCTCTAACAGGTGTTCCTGCCGGATAAAATTTCCCTTTATAATTTACATCAGATATTGTTTTAAATTCCAGATATGAACCCTCTTCAAGCTTCTTTTTAGAAGAATAGATTTCTTTTATACAAATCTGAACAGGAGTTCTATTCTCTTCAAGAATAAATTCTTTGCGCCTCACCGGTTTATTTACCGTTTTTGGAAGCTCTTCATCCACAGGTTTCAATTTCTCATATGGTTTTATACGGGAGTATTTTTTATTACTTTCCGCGAATTCATCATTGATAATTGAAGGAGCATAAGGTTTAATCTGAAGATTTTTGTCCAGACTATTTTCAACAAAGTCATCAATTACTGCTGCTGAATAACAAGCCTGTATATTAATTAACAAAACCAGTGTAAGAATTTTCTTACAAATAATGAACTTTTCTGGTTGAATTACTTTTAACCTTTTGCTGGAATTTTTCACGATTTTCCTTTGATGTTAATAAAAAGTTCTGATAAAAAGGATTTTCTTTATATGGATTATTTACAAGATATTCAGGATATTTTTTATAAATATATTCATAAACTTCCATCATTCTTCTTGAAGTAAGCGGATGTGTACAGCACCATTCATAACGGGTTTGAGGGAATACCTTACTCATTACCACAATCAACGCAACAGGGTTATAGCCGGCATTAACCATATAGTCTACTGCACGCTTGTCTGATTTATACTCGTACTTCCTAGGTGTACAAAGATTATTCAAATTATGAAAAAAGCCTCTGAAAATTCCATCATAGCTATCCATACTACGCGAAATTTCGTGGCCTAAAACGGCTGCCAGCTGGTCTTCATCATCCAGAAGAACATACAGTCCTCTGTAAATTATAATCTGTCTGTCCCTGTGGATAGAATAAGCTTTTCTTGAACTATTTGCATCAAAGAAAAATACCGTTCTATTCTTAAGACCGTTCGAATTAAGGAGTCTGATACCGACTTTGCTGACTTCTTTTTGAATTTTTGCAGCTTCTGCACTGCTAATATAATATCCGGTATTTGCAGCAAATGTATTTGAAAAACTCATAAAAAGACATATAAAAAGTAATAAAATCTTTTTCATACCACACCGCTAGAATTGTTCAAGAAATCTCTTATCGTTATTGAAGAATAATCTTATATCATCAATTGCATATTTAAGCATAGCAAGTCTTTCGACTCCCATACCAAATGCGAAGCCGGAATAAACATCGGGATCAATACCAACGCCCCTAAGAACATTAACATCAACCATACCGCATCCAAGAACTTCAAGCCAGCCAGTTCCGCTGCAAATTTTACAGCCTTTGCCCTGACACATTATACATTGAACATCTACTTCCGCAGAAGGTTCTGTAAACGGGAAGAAACTGCTTCTGAAACGAGTTGGGCGGGAAGCTCCGAAATAAAGTCTTATAAACTCATTCAAAACACCCTTTAAATCACCAAAAGTTATGTCTTTATCAACATAAAGTCCTTCAATCTGGTGGAAAAAGTTATTTTTTCTTGCATTAATATTTTCATTTCTATAAACTCTGCCCGGAGAAATAACTTTAATAGGCGGTTTTTGATTTTCCATAACATGAATTTGCGCGCCTGAAGTCTGGCTTCTCAACACAACACCGGACATATCTTTAACATAGAAAGTATCCTGTACATCTCTTGCCGGGTGATCTTTCGGCACATTAAGCATATCAAAATTATAATACTCAGTTTCTACTTCCGGAGAAAGTTCCGGAGATACAACTGAAAAACCCAAATTCTGGAAAATAGTTACAATTTCATTTGTTGTAGATGTAAGCGGATGAACTTTACCCTGTGGAATAAACTTGCCATTCAGTGTGATATCAATTCTATCCTTTTGTAGTTTTTCATTAAGTTCTTTTCTGTAAAAAACTTCATGCTTTTCTCTAAGCAGCCCTTCCAAATCTTGCGTAATCTGGTTTGCAAGAGCTCCTACCACTCTTTTATCTTCATCAGATAAATCTTTAAGTCCTTTTTTAATAGAGTTAAATTCACCTTTACGGCTGAGATATTTTAATCTGATTTCATCAATATCACTAATTGATTGAGCTTTTTCAATATCGCTCTTTGCTGAATTATAAATATTTTCCAACTGTTCTTTCATAATTTTCTCCCTTAAAAAAATAATATCGCAGCTGCTGCCTTTTTGCAAGTAAAGATGTTACAAGATTTCATCTATATAAATGATAGCATTTTCTTAACAAAACGTTACAATATAAAAAGACATGTTTTAGGACAGAGGGATGGAACAAGACACATCTTACAATAAAATAAAAAGAGCTACAAATGAAGAGTTGGCAGAAATGTGGACTCAGTATTTTGCTGACCATGATAATAAAGAACTCAGAGATGCCCTTATCCTTCAATACATTTATCTTACAAGATACGTAGTCGGCCGTGTTAAGGTTGCTCTTCCGCCGACATTTTCGTATGAAGATATTTCAAGCTACGGCGTTGAAGGTCTTATAGATGCTGTCGAAAAATTTACTCCAAAGATGGGCGCAAGATTTGAAACTTACGCTCTCGTAAGAATTAGAGGAAATATTATTGATAAAATCCGTTCGCAGGATTTTCTTCCTAGAAGCGTCAGAAGAAAAATTAAAGACGTAAAAGAAGCTCAGGAGGAACTCAAAAAACAATTCGGGCGTGCGGCTACAAATACTGAAATCGCAAACTTTCTAGGTATTGAGAAAGAAAAAGTCGAACAACTTCTCTCTGATGATACAACCATCACATCAATTTATGATAAAAAAGGTTCTTCTGACGGAGATTTAGAAATTATTGATACTATTCAGGATTCACATAGTCTTGCTCCGCATGAAGAGTTAGAAGAAAAAGACGTTAAAAAAGAATTGGAGAACGCTTTGAAAAGACTGCCGGAGAGAGAAAGAACTATTATGGTTCTGTATTATCACGAAAACATGACCCTGAAAGAAATCGGAGAAGCTATTAATGTATCTGAATCTCGCATTTCTCAGCTTCACGCTCAAGCTATTATGAAGCTTAAGAACTTGTTGAGCGAAAACCGTTCAGAAAGATTAAAAAGAAGCATCATATAAATTCAGAAAGTATTATATTACTAATAAGCGTACCTTTAAGATTAAAAGTATATCCGGAAGGCGTTTTTTCAATGAAATCCGAATATTTTTCAAGAATATGTCTATATTTACTCCCAAAATCAATTCCGTATTTTTGGTCAATCTCTGAAACATTTACCCCAGAACGTTTTCTAAATCCCAGAAAAATTTCTTCTTCGAGTTTTTCTTGCATACTCAGTGTTCTTCCACATTCGTGAATATGAGGTTTAGCCATATATTCTTCAAGAGAAGTGTAATTAGAATACCTCACTCCATCAACATAGCCGTGCGCAGCTGCGCCAAAACCATAATACTCATTGTTATTCCAATAGTTTAAGTTATGCCTTGACTCAAATCCGGCTTTTGCAAAGTTACTGACTTCATACCGATAAAAACCTGCATTTTCTAAAATCTTATTTACCCCCCCCTCGTACATGTCAGCTTGTTCATCCTCGTCGGGGGGTAAATATATTTGGTCAGTATCAGGAAGTACTAGCTGGTTAGTTTCCCTATTATAACATTTGCCCCAAAATGACTCCTCTTCGATTTTCAACCCGTAAGTAGAAATATGCTGAATATCTAAACTTAAAAACTTTTCTAAATCCTTTTTCAGACAGTCCATTGTCTGAGTCGGAAGTCCGTAAATCAAATCAACGCTTATATTCTCAAATCCGGCTTCTTTTGCAAGATTAACAGCCTCTGTTATTTGCTCAGAATTATGCCTGCGGCCGATTAGTTTTAAGATTTTATCATCAAAAGTTTGCGAGCCTATGCTCAAACGGTTTACACCCAAAGACTTTAACTGTTTAAAATAATCTAAATCTCTGTCATCAGGATTTATTTCCAGGGTAAATTCATAATTTTTAGAAAATATAAAGGGCTTAATAATTTTCTCTAAAAAATCAACAGGAAGCAAAGATGGTGTGCCCCCTCCAAAATACAAAGTATTGAGTTCTTCACCGCGATAGTTTACAGATATATCTTTGAGGAGAGCATAAACATACCCAATCATCATTTCAGGACGATTATAGGAAACAAAAGAACAGTATTTGCACTTTGATTTACAAAATGGTATGTGTATATACGCACTATTTACCATAATATCCTCGTAAAAAGCAGGCTATTCATCCAGCTTAATATAATTTGTGTCCCACCTTAAATCAATATACTTAACCTTTTTATTAAGCATTTTCACCTGTGGAAGAAGCGACGGTATTCTGTGGATTTTATCAAATGTTCCGGCATTAAAGCTTCCCAATCTGATATTAACTGTAGGAATTTTCACATATACATCTTTTGGATTTCTATAGTCTATGTATTCAACAGTTTCACCGGAGTCCATCTCAACAGTTGCTGCTAATTTTTTAAAATTATTGACTTTTGCTTTATCCCAGTTTCTGTAATCATCTCCGCTTCCATATGTAATAACCTTTACTGTTTTAAAATCAGGACTCAAAGGCATATAATCTCTTCCAATAAGCTTTCCATCAGCAGAGAAAAATGCAATAGGCGGTACATTAATATCCGGAGAAATTGTTATAAGCGGAGTTCTTTCAATTATAATAATCTGCAGCCTTGCAGGAAACCAGAAACGTCTTATGTAAACATCCCTTACCGGTTCAAGCTGCATTATACTTTTCTTAAGGTTATCTGTCTTAACAAGAAAAATCGGCTTTGTACAAACCTGATTTCTTCTAAGTGCAGATAGAATTTTTTGAGATGGCACAATCCTGTTATTAGTAATCTCAAGAGCAGGACTGCTCAAATTGTCAAAAGCATTTCTATGAAGCCGCCACTGCGGAAGTTTAAGGATTACAACACCTAAGAATATCAAAAATATTATTATAAACAAACGCCACAAAGCTCTCAACTGGCTTAAACGCCTTTGAGATTTTCGAACCTTTCTCTGCATTTTAGCCTGCTGCAGACGGCGGTTCTGGTGATATTTTGGATGCTGCATATCCTCATTTGACATTATTTATTCAATCCTACGCTGTTAAGTATCATTAAAACAAGATTGTCATAATCTATACCGCCAGCCTTTGCCTGAGCTGGTAAATCGCTTGTATCAGTCATACCCGGATTTGTATTAATTTCCAAGAAATAAGGTTTGTCATCTTTTACCATAAAATCAACCCTTGAAACACCGGAACAGCCTGTTTCTATATGAGCCTCAACAGCATACTTTTGTGTTAGTTCATAAGCTTCTTTTGAAAGTCCGGTTGCAGGAACGATAAATTCTGAAAGCCCTTTGGTGTACTTTGCATCAAAATCATACCACTCTGTTTTTGTCCTGATTTCTAAAATTTCAGTTGCAAATGGCTTGCCATCACGCTCCAAAACTCCTACAGTAACAAAGAAGCCATCGATAAATTCTTCAAGCAAAACTTCTGCATTATATTTACGGGCTTCTTTTACCGCGTCAAACAGCTCGCCATCGCAATTAACTTTACTCATCCCATAGCTTGAACCTTCTGAAACAGGTTTTACCATTATAGGATATTCTAAATCCATAACCTTCTTCACCGGATTGTCACCAGGCAGCAAAAAAGCAGATTTTATAAGAGGTACATTTGTATTTTTAAGAATACGCTTTGTGAATTCTTTATTCATACAAATTGCACTGGCCATAACCCCGCAGCCTGTATAAGGAATTTTCATAATTTCTAAAACTCCCTGAATACATCCATCCTCACCGTATTTTCCGTGGAGGGTATTATAGGCATATTCAAAACCTTTTAAATCATTCATAATATTTTCAGAAACATCAACTATTTCAGCATTTGCATACCCTAAGCGTTTAAGAGCTGCAAGAATATTTTTTCCTGAGCGCAGTGAAACTTCGCGTTCAGAAGACATTCCGCCGCATAGTACAGCTATTTTTGCTTCTTTTGATATAGTATATTGCATAATTCTTCCTCTTTTTCTGTTTTATCCCCGATAAATATGATTTCCGGTCTTAATTCTATTGTATAAGTATCTTTTACAGCATTGTGCATCTTTACCATCATTTCCAGAACATCTTCTGATGTAGCGTCACCTTTATTAACAATAAAGTTAGCGTGCTTTTCCCAAATTTTAACATTCGGAGCTTCGAATTCTTTCACACCAGCTTTATCCAGCAATCTTCCTGCAGAATCATTCTCGGGATTTTTAAAAACGCTTCCAGCATTAGGGTTAGCTAAAGATGGCTGGACTGTTTTACGGAATGTAAGATTTCTTTCCATCAAGGCTTTAATATCCTCCAGAGGAGCACGTTTTAATTCAAATTCTGCATAAAGAAGTATAAACCTTTTATCGTGTAAAAGCGAGTGTCTGTATGAAAATTGCATATCCTCTTTATTTTTATAAACAACTTCTTTTGTTTCGCAATCAAAAAGACAGCAAGAAACAAGCGTATCTGCAATGCACTGGCCATGTGCACCGGCATTCATATAAACAGCGCCGCCTATTGTACCGGGAAGCCCTATTAAAAACTCCAGACCGCTCAAAGATACTTCGCTAACACTTTTTGCAAGCATTGGGTCTTTTACGCCGCATTCTGCATATATTTTTGTTCCTCTTATCTCAAACTTCTTCATTTCAGTTGTAATAATTACATTACCGCTGTAGCCGTTTGAAGAAAAAAGAACATCCGAACAGCTTCCAAGAACTACATACTCATCCAGTTCTCTAAGAAGTGATGTAAGTTCTTCCAGAGTTTCCGGAAGGTAAAGTGTTTTAACCTTACCTCCTATTTTGTATGTTGTCAAATTTTTTATCTCAAAATTGTTTCTAATTTGCATAATTCTTTTCCCAGATTAGTAATTGTACCGGCACCAAGTCCGATTACAACGTCCCCCTTTTTCAAGCTTGGCATTAATTTTCGAGCCACATCCTGCATATTACCTGATACATATTCGCAAGATAACTCAGCTGCGAAATTTTCACCATTTATCCCTTCTATCGCATCTTCCGAAGCTGCATAAACATCAGTTACAATTACACGGCCGGCATTTTCAAAGGCTGTAAGAAACTCTTTCCACAAAGATTGAAGTCTTGTAAACCTGTGAGGCTGAAAGACAGCAACAACATTTTCCTTACCGAATTTCGAAGCAGCAGCCTGCAATGCAGCCTTAATCTCAGTCGGATGGTGAGCATAATCATCATACACAGTAATTCCATTAAACTCGCAAACTTTCTGAAAACGTCTGCCCATACCTGTAAAGGGGTAAAAATATTGTGCTAATTTTTTTAACTCTACCCCTGCTTCATTTAGAGCTGCCACAACAGCAAGTGTGTTATAAACATTATGAATACCGGCCAGCTGCGTTTTTATAGTAGTAAGCAGACATCCGTTATGAAATATTTCAATAGTTTCACTGTCAACATTTTTTGCCGTATAGTCTGCATCTTTTAGCCCGAAAGTAATAAAATTTCCGCTAAGAAGTGCCGTTCCAGCATTGTCATTATTAATTAAAACCTTTTTAGATTGTACAATTTCCTGATTAAAAGTTTTTACTAAATCGGGCATACCATTCTTGTAATGATCGATATGATCCTCTTCTAAATTGTTAATTACAAGAATATCAGGCGAATATTTAACAATCGTACCGTCACTCTCATCTAATTCTGCTATAAAATGTTTTCCAGCCCGGTGTTGTGCATTAGTATTAATATCTGGAATAATTCCGCCATCAACAAAAGATGGTTCCAGTCCTGCTTTATCCAAAACAAAAGAAGCTAGTCCGCTCGTTGTGGTTTTTCCGTGAGTACCGGAAAAACCAATAAAGCACTTGCCACTCTGCTGAGCTGTTTTAGCAATTTCTTCTAATAAATCAGAGCGATGATAAACAGGAATACCAAGTTGTCTAGCCTTAAGTAATTCCGGATTATTTTCTCTTATTGCCGTACTTATTACAACTATATCAGTATCATCAGATAAATTAGCCTCATTATGGCCAATCTTCACCTGTGCGCCTAATTCTCTTAACTTATCTATATATTTTGAATCAGCAATATCGGAGCCGGAAACAGTGTGCCCGTCTTCCAGCAAATATTTTGCAAGACCGCTCATCCCTATTCCGCCGATTGCTATAAAATGATATCTTCCCACCTTTAACCTCTCTAATTCAGAGATTATTATAGTATAAATACAGGTGTATTTACAAGTCTGGAAAATTAAGATATTACATTATATTCTCGCGCATATTTTGCGATAATATCCACAGCTCTTTCTATTTGCTCAAAATTTAAATCTTTCATAGCGCATAACCTCATACGACATTCTTTTCTTCTAACAGCCGGATAAGTAACAATATTGACATAAACTCCGTTTCTACGGAGTTTGTCATATAATTCAAACAATACAGGCTCGCTATAAATCATAACAGGAATTACAGCAGACTGAGAGTTTCCAATATCAAATCCTTTTTCAGAAAGCTTTTGCTTCAAGTAATTTATATTTTCCCATAACTTTTCCCTGCCTGCATTATCTGAAGCAAGCAGTTTGAACACTTCGTTTAAGCCCCCTGCAACAGATGCTGGAAGTGCCGTCGAGAAAAAATAACTTCTAGCATATAGCCTCAAATATTGAACAACATTTCTTGATGCTGCACAATAACCCCCTAGTCCGCCCGGGCCTTTACTAAGCATTCCGACGTTCAAATCAATTTTTCCTGTAACCCCGAAATGTTCTGCAGTTCCTCTTCCTGTTTTCCCAACAACTCCAACCCCGTGAGCATCGTCCACCATAACTCTACAGCGGTATTTTTGAGCAAGTTCAACAATTTTATCAAGAGGTGCCATATCTCCATCCATCGAAAATACACCGTCAGTTATTATCAATCGTCCTGTTTTCTCTTCCGGCAAGCGGGATAAAATTCGCTCTAAATATCTCATATCTTTGTGGGGATAAACTTTAATATCTGCACCTGAAAGCATGCACCCGTCAAAAATTGAAGCATGATTTGCTGCATCATTAATTACTACATCGTTTTTGCTGCAAAGAGCTGATACAATACCAACATTTGCACCATATCCGCTAGGAAACACTATGGAATCTTCAACCCCGTAAAATTCTGCAATTCTGCCTTCCAATTCTTTATGTATATCAGTAATACCAGCATAATTAGATACAGCTCCCATACCATACCCGAACTCATCTAGAGCCTGTCTTGCACCATCCATAACCTGAGGATGAGTAGAAAGATTAAGATAAGAATTAGAGCCTAGCATTATTACATTATGAATTTTTCCATCTTTCTCTCTAATGTCGGATTCAGGACTGACTTTATTCATAGTAACCATACCTAAAGCTTCATTACCTGTCATAATTCCGCTGGACAGAACTTCATCAAGCCTGTCAGTCTTTGCCAAAATATCCTCGCCTTGCAATGTATCAACAAAGTTTTCAAACTTTAAATTCATAAACTTTTTGCTTTTCTCTAAATCTAACACGCCATATCCCCTATAACCAAATGTGTGTTAGTATTCTAGTTGAAGCTAAAAATTTTTCATATTAGATAGTAAGGTAAAATATCTTCGACTTACAGGTCGTCCCCCTTGCCTATTGCCCAGGGGTAAATGGAGGGGGAGAACTACAAGTCATCGCCCTTACCGATTGCCCATCTGAAACCAAACGTTAAAGCTACACCGTTTCTACCGCCGTTACGAACCATAGCCTGAGCAAAACCTGTGAAACGGTCTTTCCAGTTGCGCTGTAAACCGACACCATACTCTACATAAGGATCTACACTCATTTTTGGTAAGATGACATCATTTGCACGTACTTTTGAGGAATTCAATACATTCCAAACCATACCGACACTCGCATAAGGCTGCCAACCGTTCTTTAGATTGGTTACAAACTTCAATTGTGGATTTATCTGGAATGTATGCAAAGGGTCGCTGTCGATTTTTACTCCAGCAGCATTCGTATAATCAAAAGTATTTACAAATGAATAGTTCATAAACAAAATTGGTTGTAAGATATATTTACCATTCTTAAACTCAAAGGTATAACCGCTCTTTGAGCCAATGCCGGCCAGAAGTGCCGTAAAGTCTTCATTGCCATACATTGTTTTGCTGCTGCCGACATTGGCTCCGGCCGTTGCGGTCAAGGCAGTAAAGAAATTGCCTTTGTAGAATGTTTCGGTTAACCCCAGCACTCCGCCGTTTAATGTCGTATCTACACCATCATAGCTCAATTGTGAACCGTTATAACCGCCATAAATCGATTGGACATTATACCACCCGCGTTTCAGTTCTTTAAAATTGCTGTCAAAACCGACCAGAGTGCCATAAGTAATCGCATCTACGTCTGGCCCGTTATTAAGATTGATTGTTTCAAAACTCGTAAAGGGTTTGACCCAGAAACCTTTGTTTATCATTTCAAACTCGGAATTATATTGTGGTGTATCTGTTCTTACGTCATATCGTGATGCGGAAATAGCATTCACCCCATTATTTACCCCGGCATAGCGATTGTTGTTTATAATTGCCATTCGCTGATTAAAAGGCAATTGAGAGAACAAATCCATATGCTGGAACGCAAATCTGACGGTTTCATTGATTACTGCCTGACTGCCGGCCTGATTCGCAACAGGTGTGGATAATACGGAAGGGTTAAAACTATCGGAGGAGTTTTGACCGCCGCGATTGAATACAAAATATCCGCCATCATCTCTGTTATCATAATTTACATTGTATTTATATATTGGAGTATAAGCCGTCTGATATTTATCCGGAAGTTCGCCCGTTCCATTCAAGACATTATCTTTCAAACCCTCTTCGGCAAAGAATATTTCTGCGCTGTCGCCTTTAGAATCCGATAATAAATTCATACCGGATACTATAAGGTCGCCATTATGCTCGCCATAACCATTCGAAGTAAATCTATCCATTGTTTCATTTGCAAGATCTACATCTACTACCATTTTAGTATTATTTGAGAGGGTAAAATTATTAACGTCATAAGTATGGATACTGTCATTTACTGTATTCAAGGTGGTTTGACCGACAGTCAAATCAGCATCATACATATCATTGAGC
>ERZ824598.2426-NODE-2426-length-19256-cov-4.263424_pt1 | contig 19256 bp, 18 predicted proteins | sample MGYA00519934_ERZ824598 | MGnify/ENA primary metagenome ERZ824598 (study PRJEB31778, sample SAMEA3449177) | human gut metagenome | biome: human gut; feature: human-associated habitat; material: faeces | place: United Kingdom | collected 2010/2012 ...
AAGCTGTTGAAAAGGTTATCAACGACAACATTGAAGCTTCTTACAAAACATTCTCAGGCTAAAATAAAACCCAAACATGGTCGAATATGAATCGAGAGCCCCGACGAGGGGCTCTCGATTTGCTTCTTTTGTAATATAATATTATATAAATGAGGGGAAATATGAAAAAAGTTTATATAGAAACAATGGGCTGCCAGATGAATAAATCAGATGCCGAAAGAATGTATGGTATGCTTGAACATCTTGGCTACAGTCAAACTGATGAACCCCAAGAAGCCGACATGCTTATTATTAATACCTGTTCTATAAGGCAGCTGTCAGAAGATAAGGCATATAGTGCTATCGGCGTGTGGGGTAAATGGAAGAAGAAAAATCCAGACTTGAAAATTATTTTTTCAGGCTGTGTTGCACAGCAGGCGGGAAAAGATCTTTTCAAACGTGCGCCTTATGTTGATTTAGTGCTTGGTACGCAAAGAGTTTATGAACTTCCAACCCTAATCAAAAGAATTGAGAATGGTGAGAGAATTGTTTCTGTGGATGAAAAACCTTTTGAAGAAAGCGAAATACAGGTTAATAGGGTAAAAAGTGTAAATGCCTGGATTCCGATTATGGAAGGCTGTAATAATTTTTGTACATACTGTATAGTGCCTTATACAAGAGGGCGTGAACGTTCAAGAAAGCCTGAGTTAATATTAAGCGAAATAAAAAAAGCTTTATCGGAAGGTTTTAAAGAAATTACTCTTCTCGGACAGAATGTAGACAGTTATGGAAAAGGGCTTGAAGGAGATTGGAATTTATCAAAACTCTTGAGAGAAGTTAACGCGCTTGAAGGAAATTTTAGAATCCGCTTTGTAACTTCTTATCCTACTGATATTACAGAAGAACTTATTGCTACTGTTATTGAACTGGATAAAGTTTGTGAGTATTTCCACATTCCAATGCAGTCGGGTGATGATTATGTCTTGAAAAAAATGAACAGAAGATATGATTATGCAACTTATAAAAAGATTTGTGATAATTTAAGAAAACGTATTCCGGATGTAACAATTACCAGCGATTTTATAGCAGGTTTTCCCGGTGAAACAGAGGAGCAGTTTCAGAATACACTCAAGGCAATGTCAGAGCTTGAATTAGATTACTCAAATACTGCAGCCTATTCTCCGCGCGAAAAAACAGTTGCTGCTAAATGGGTTGATTTGTATATCCCGGAAGATGTAAAAACAGAGCGTCTTGCAAGGTTAAATGAGCACAATCGATTATGCTGTTTAAAATCTAATCAGAAATATGTTGGTCGTGAAATGGAAGTCCTTATCGAAAAGAAAGAAATCAGAAACGGCAAGGGGGTTATTACCGGCAGAACAAGAAATAATAAAATTGTGCACATTCCTTATGAAAAAGACCTGACAGGTGAATTTGTGAATGTAAAGATAACCAGAGCAAGAACCTGGTATTTGAATGGAGAAATGATAGGTTAATATAATGAAGAACGTAAGACAGGCTAATGTGAATATTCACAAGGATGCGTGGGTTGAAATTAATCTTGAATCGCTTGCGAATAATATTATAGAAATCAAAAAAGGTATTCCAGAAAATAAAAAATTTCTAGCGATAGTAAAAGCTGATGCCTACGGACACGGAGCAGCAATGATAGCTCAAACAATGCTTGCATCCGGAGTCGATGCTCTGGGGGTATCATCTGTGGATGAAGGGCTTGATCTTAGAAAAGTTAAAATTAAGTGTCCTATTCTTGTTGTTGGTGCAATTCCTCTCTGGGCTATCGAATCTGCTGCACAAAATGATATAGCGTTTTCTATTTTTAACGACGAACATCTGAATGCCTGTAGAGAAGTTTTTGAACGCACAGGTATTAAACCTAAAGTGCATGTTAAAATTGATACCGGCATGAATAGAATTGGCGTGCGTTCCGAAGACGGCGTGAAATATATAGAAAAAGTACGCAAGGCTGATTATTTAAATTTTGAAGGTGTTTTTACTCATTTGGCATCTGCTGAAGAAGAAGATGAAACTCAAAAACAGGTTGACAGATGGAACAGCGTTGTTAAAAATATTGATACGACAGGACTTTTACTGCATGTGCAAAATACTGCAGCAACTTTTGCGTATAATATTGAGTCTAATATGGTTCGTGTCGGAATTTCTCTTTATGGTATGTACCCTGACTTGCCGCCTCATATTAATTATAAGCCTGAAATAAAACAGATAATGGGGCTTAAAGGCCGAATTACCAATATTCATGAAGTAAAACCCGGAGAAGGTGTAAGTTACTCGCATAAATTTGTTGCTTATGAACCTGCAAGAGTTGCTACAATCCCGATTGGTTACGCCGATGGTGTGTCAAGAAACTTATCAAATAAGATTTATGCTCTGGTTAATGGGAAGAAAGTAAAACAAATCGGTAATATTACTATGGATCAAATGATGTTTGATTTAGGTGATGTTGAGGCAAAAATCGGTGATGTTGTAACTTTGTTGGATGATAAAAATTTATCACTTGATAATTGGGCAGAAATATTACATACTATTAATTACGAACTTACCTGCAGGCTAAAAGTAAGACTGCCGAGAGTTTATGTTCGCTAGGAGGCTGTTATGAAAATGGTTAAATTTGCGGCGGTTATGGCCGGTCTATTACTTGTAACTCAGGTTTTTGCGGATGAACAAAAATTTGAGAACCTTAATCAGTATTTTGAATATCTTCCAAACGCTGTCCATAAAAATTGGACTCCATATAAAGCCAACAGTGATTATGAAGTTCTTGTGCAATTTAGAGTTAAGAAGAATGGAGAAATTACAGATCCTGTTATTGTAAAATCTACGAACGAACAGGCAAATAATTCTGTGCTTAATGCTGTAAAAGCAGGGGCTCCTTACAGACCGCTTCCGGAAAAATTCCCTGGGGAAAGTGTTAATACCCAGATTGAGCTAAAATTTATTAAGTAACTTAATATTTTTTCCCGACAAGAGAATTGTGCGTAAGGTTTTCAATTTTATCATCAAGAGGCTCTGGTTTAGAACCAAGTGCTAATTCCAATAAATAATCAGCAAATTGCGGGTTTTTGGGTAGAAATGAGCCGTGCATATATGTCCCAAATACGTTTTTGAAACGAGCTCCTTCTGTTCCGTCAACTCCATTGTTTCCATTTCCTGTAAGGATTTTTCCCAGAGGCTCTGTGCTGCCCTGCAAGTATGTAAGTCCGCTATGATTTTCAAAACCTACAAGTGTATTTGGATCTACAAACTCGGTTTGAACTGTAACGTTGCCAATAAAGCGTTTATTACTTGCTTGAGTGTATGCATCCAGAAGGCTTATCCCTTGCAGCTTATCTCCATTTTGAGGCTGGTAATAATGTCCCATAAGCTGGTAACCGCCGCAAATTCCAAGGAAAACAGCCATGTTATCCCGTTCTGATGTTAAAAAATCTTTATGTTTTTGAAGTTCTCCGGCGACTTCAATCTGCTGTAAATCCTGTCCTCCGCCGATAAAATATATATCATGTTCTTTTATAGAGTCACCAATATTTATCTCATCAATCTCAATACCAATTCCGCGCCATTCACATCTTTTTTTTAAAGTCAGTATATTGCCGCCATCACCGTAAATATTTAGTAATTTAGGATATAAATGAGCAAGCCTTATCTTTTTCATACTGCTAATTCCTTGATTAACTTAACTGATTTTTGACGTTTGTTGGTGTGAGTTTTTATATAATCATCCAGAAGATCAAAACAGACCTGGCAGACTTTCTCTGTCGCTTTTCTGTCATAATCGCTCTCATAATCAAAATCAAACTGCAGCATTGCCTGTAGAAAATCTCTTATTTTATTATGCATTTTTAGTTTAATTCCAAGATGTTCATTGCATTCTTTGCATATAATACCGCCCATGGAAGATGAGAAGTACATCTCTTCATCCAGAACCTGTTCTCTGCAGCACAGGCAGGTATCCAGTTCAACGCAAAATCCCATAACCAGAAGTATTTTAAGCTGAAATTTTATGGCAGCAATTAACATATCTTTTTTCTCAGCAGCATTTGATATTCTATTAAGAGCCTTGTATAAAAGTTCATAAATTTCTTCTGACGCAGATTCTGAGCCTTCGCCGAAGTTCATAACCACTTCTGAAATATAAGATGAAAGCATCAGCTTATCCATATCTTCTCTTGTTTTTCTAAAGTGATTAACAGTCTGAGCCTGTAGTATGGTGTCCATAGAACGTCCTTTTAATAGTTGCAGTGAATTAGCCACAAGTAAATCCATTCTTGCTCCCAGTTTACTTTTAGGCTTTTTAATCCCCTTTGCCACTCCTTTAATGAGGCCGTTTTCTTTGGAGTACATTACTATAATTTTGTCTGCTTCATTCAAATTGTATGATTTTAGATTGATTGCTTCTGTTACGTAATTATTCATAATAAGCTTTTGTTCCCAGATATGCCCCTCTGAATATTTTTTCAAGCTCAGGAACATCATTGGATGTTTGAATGGCCTCTTCTTTTGTAATACATTCACTTGATACCAGTGAAGCTAGTGAAGAGTTCATAGAAACCATATCATCAAGGTTGTTGTCCTTAAGAAGCTCATAAATTTCATCCAGATTGTCTTTTACTAAATAATCTTTTACAGTAGATGTAACGACCATAATTTCACAGGCCGGAAATCTTTTCTGCATTTTTTCAGAATATACTAATTTTTGTGCAATAGTTGCTCTTAAAGTTTCAGACAGTTGTTTTCTGATTAGATATCTATTAGCTTCATCAAACATATTAACAACCCTGTTTATAGTTTGAACCGCGTCATTTGTGTGAAGCGTTGATAGAACCAAATGGCCTGTTTCTGCAGCTTTAAGTGCTGCTGTCATAGTTTCCTTATCACGGATTTCTCCAATAAAAATAACATCCGGATCCTGTCTGAGAGCATATTTTATACCATCAGCAAATGTTTTTGTGTCAACTCCGATTTGTCTTTGAGAAATAATACTATTTTTGCACTCAAATACGTATTCAACGGGGTCTTCAATTGTTATTACGTGTCTGGCTTTTGTTTCATTAATATAGTTAATTAAAGATGCGATTGTTGTGGACTTGCCGCATCCTGTAGGCCCTGTAACCAGAATTATTCCGTTATGCTGTTCAATAAGCGTTCCTAAGATATCTGGTAAAGATAGCTCTTTTAATTTAGGAATTTCATAAGGAATATTTCTTATAACCAGTCCCGGCATGCCGAGCTGTCTGTTATAGTTGATTCTGAAACGTGAACATCCTTTAATTTCATACATAAAGTCAACGTCACACAATGTTAGAATTTTATCTCTGATTGAAGTAGGTGCAATATCAAGTATAGCGTTATCAATATCTTCTTTTGTTAATGGCTGGCTTGTAACCTTTTTGATAAATCCGTTAATTCTAAGATATGGTGCATGTCCAACCATTAAATGTTCATCAGACGCGCCTGTTTTTACCGCCTGTCTTAAAAACTGAATTATGCTAAAAATATCTTCCATCTCTTCCTCTCATACAATCAACTAACTCTTTAAATCGTAACATATATTAAGGGGTTTTGACAATACAATAAATTAAAAAAAAGCCGGCTTTTGCAACCGGTTTTTATATAACAATTTAGTTGATTAGCAGGTTAACAAGAATAGCTGCAGCCGCCTCCGGAGAACCCTCCTCCGAATGATGCAGACACTGAGCTTGAAGCTATAGCACCACAGGATTCTCCGCCTCCTGTATAGGCAATCGAACCGGAAGTTTCAGTCCCTGCATAAGCTATAGAACCGCTTGTTTCGCAGCTTTCTCCAAATGCCATAATAGCTGCGTCGCTTGGCCCTGAATAAAAACTGCAGGTATCAACTCCGCCTTCTGATACAGAAGGTGAGATTAATGATGTATTATTGGAAATCAAATGTGTTGTTTTGGGGGTTGAATCTGCGCCAATAAATTTAAAACAACTGCTCTGTTTTTCGTCTGATGAACTTACTGTTAGCATAACCTTAATCCTTACTAAGTGTTTACATATATATAAAGTCAAAAAAAAAGAGCTGATTTCACAACTCCTTTTTTTCTTTACATTTATTAACATTTTATCAGGCAACGCGTTCGTGATGGTGTTCATAGTCATAAAGTCCAGGGAAAGCGTCAACGCCTGTAGTTTTTCGTGTAATGTAATATTGCAGTTTTGGTATGTATGTTGACAGAAATGCTGCTGCAAATCCAAAACCGGCTGCGAAGTTAACTGCATTAAGGGTAAGGTTTTTCTTTTGTACTTTTTTGAGTAAATCTTTATTAACTTTTCCGTTTTTAGCTTCTTTGCAAATGGTTTCAACATAATGTTCCATCTCGGATTTTAGTTTATAAAGTTTTTTATTAGAAATATACTTGTATTCATCTTTATTAGCACCGCCAGCGAATTCTGTGAATACTTTATCAAGAAGTTTAGGATTGTTAATCTCTGCAACATTATAAACATCTTTCAGCTGCTGTTTGGTCAGTACGGCTTCACCTAATTTAGGCGGCTGCAGTTTGGTCATTTCACGTGCTCTTTCAAGTATATTTCTGTTAGTTTCAAACTTTTCAACATCGCTCAATTTAATAACTTCCATCGGTTTGCTCTTAGTAATTTTTTCCCAGAAAGAAGGTTCTGCTGATTCAAACTTAAAGCCAGCAGGCAGATTAGCCTCTTTTCCAAGTACGGCTGTTTTAAATTCTTCAGCACTCATTTCACGGCCGTTGAGGAATTGTGCAAGGTGTTCATCCAGCATTTGTGCTGTAGCAGGGTTTAACCTTGTAGCTTTTCCAGACTCAGCTAAGTTAAGCAGATTTCTTACGTGTCCTTGAGCCCACATATAGAAATAAATCGATCCAATATCACGAATAGCAATTTCTCTTCGTTCTTCCTTGCTTCTAGCATTATACATTCGTCCGCCGGCAATACCTGCATCACTTGAAAGGAGCTTTCCTGTATTAGTATTTTCTATAGCATTAGTAAACTTATTAATTGCAGCTATACCGCCTTTAAAACTCGGATTTGCAGAAGGCTTCTGCTCATGTTTGCGTTCGCTTCTTAATTTATTTGTTAACCCCTGATTAAGCTTCGGTACGACAAAGCCGATAAACAGGTTTGTAACAATTACACTTGTAAGAACTTTTGCTCCTTTTATTAATGCAACCTGTTTGGATGAAAAACCTTTTGGTGCAACCTTTCTCATAAAGTTTTCAAAAGGTGTGCGTAAAACTTTATCTGTTCCAACATCAAAATTGGCTCCAGGCTTTTTCAATATACGTGCAACGATTTTATCTCCAAGCTTATTCATTGCTTCTACACCACACAACCATACGATAGAGCCCATTGTTTCTTCAATAAAACGTTCTCTTGCTTCATCCCACTTGCCGCGTTTATATGCCTGATATGTTCTTCCTGCAACAACAGTCCCTTCAAGAGCAACAATAGGCGCAAGCGCGTCTGCCTTGGTCATTTTAGTAATGGCTGTGGATATTTTACCGGAAACTATCGGATTCAAAATAAAACCTTTCCTATTTTAATCGGCTGTATGTAATAAAAAGTGTAAAAATATTTTTTGTTAATTTTAAAAGAAATTGTTACAAAAGTAAATATTCCGGCTCAAAAACTTAACTAATACTTGTATTTAAATTTTGTTTTAATTATGATGGATGTAAAATGTATAAGATAGTCAAAATATAAGGAATAGCAAAAATGAATCCTATTATTAAGAATTTAGAAGCAGAATACACAACAAGAGAATTACCGGATATGAATCCTGGTGATACTGTTAGAGTATTCGTTAAAATCGTAGAAGGTAACAAAGAAAGAATACAGGCTTACGAAGGTACTATTATTGCAGAACACGGGTCTGGTATTAATAAAACTATTACAGTAAGAAAAGTATTCCAGGGTGTTGGTGTTGAACGTGTATTCTTAGTATACTCACCACGTATTGAAAAAATCACTGTTCAGAGAAAAGGTGATGTAAAACGTGCAAAATTATACTATTTAAGAGAACGTTCAGGTAAAGCAACCCGTATTAAAGAAAAAATTGAAAAAAGATAAGGGGTAAATCAAAAGGGGTAAATCTAAGGAGGTACTATCCTTGCACATTCACTGGTATCCGGGGCATATTGCTAAGGCGGAGCGTCAGCTCAAAGAAAAATTAAACTTGGTTGATGTGGTTATTGAGGTACGTGACAGCAGATTACCTTTATCAAGCAGTTATGCAAACATAGAGAAGCTCTTGGGAGATAAACCAAGGCTTCTTTTGTTGAATAAAGCTGATTTAACTGATAAAACAGAGTTAAAAAAATGGGTTTCTTATCTTAAACAGACGACCGGATGTCCTGTAATCATAACAGAGGCCAAAGGCGCAAAAGATTTGGCTATCGTAGTAAAAACTGCAGTTGAGTTAAGTGAGCCGAAAATCCAGGCATTGATGGCAAAAGGACTCCTTAGACGTCCGGCAAGGGCCATGGTTGTAGGGATGCCTAATGTTGGTAAATCAAGTGTTATTAATAAACTAACAAAATCGTCAAAGACAAAAATCGGTGCAAAGGCAGGAGTTACAAGACAGCAACAGTGGGTAAGAATTAACCCAAAGCTGGATTTGCTGGATACACCGGGTATAATACCTACAAGACAGGATAATCAGGCACAGGCTGCTAAACTTGCATTTGTGAGCTCTGTTTCTGAAAATGCGTATTCTCCTGAACCTGTTGCAAAGGAGCTTCTATCTTATCTTGCTGATAAGGATGAAGTAAAAGAGTATTATAAGGTAGATGATTTAGCTCTGGAAAATATTGCTCTTGCGAGAAATTGGATTTTGAAAGGGAGCGAACCTGATATAGAACGCACAGCAATTTACGTTCTAAAAGACTTCAGAGAAGGTCGTTTAGGCTTATTTATTCTTGATGATTTACCACAAGATTAAAATAACGGCTCCTAATATCATTACTATTGAGCCAGCTATTTTCTTTTTTAAACCGGCTTCGTGAAACATATTTACTCCTAAAAATACACTTAACAATGTTGAAAGCTGGAATAGAGCGAGTGCGTATGAAACATTCATTCTTGCAAATACAAAGTTTGTTGAATATTGCATAATTCCTACGGCTAGAATTAATAAAAACTGGTACTTATATTCTTTGATAACGGGCTTGTGTCTTGAGAATGCAACTATTATAGATGAGAACAAAAGTCCGGATAAAGCCCATAAAATAAAGCAATTCGTTGTGCCGGTAATCAAGATAATCTTTTTTATAAATACTGCTTCTGTTCCTGAGCAGATTAGCGCAAGTATTCTGTAAAATATGGCGATTATGTTACGATTTTTAGATTTACCCCAGCCCCCAAGCACAAAATATGTCCCTGTAATTATCAAGACAAGAGCAAGTAAGGCGCTTATGGTTGGAATTTCGTGCAAAAATATTATTCCAAATATAAGAGCTACAACAGGTTTGTATGAATTAATCGGTGCAAGCGTAGATAATTCTCCGATGGAAAGAGCTTTTATGATGAAAAAGTTCCCGAGAGCTCCGAGAAATCCCATTATTAAAACCAGAGGCAGAATGTTTAATGATACCTGATGAAGAAACAATACTCCGGCAAGACTTAGCCCAAGATACGTGTAAAAGTTTATAACAGAAGATTTTTCGCCTCTGGTTGTCAAAATTTTCTGAAAGACGTTAAGGTATGAGTTTGAAAAAATTCGTATTAAAATTCCCGCTAAAGTTAAGTACATATTTATATTTTACTACTAATTTTATTCAACTAAACAAATGATTTTACTCTTTGAAAAATATCATATTATAAACTAGAAAGGAGATTTATATGATAAAAGCATTTACCTATATGTTTAAGGATAACAGGTTTATCCAAAAGTCATCGATTTATTTCTTGTTTTTATTAATAGGAACATTTTGTACTAATTATGCAAATATCCTCTTGAAGGCAGGAGGTAAACCTGTGCTGCATCTGGTATATCTAGCAGGCATAATATTGCTTTTGGTTCCTTATGGCTATGTAGTGTCTTGCATTAAGGCTCTAACCGAACAAAAAGAAAATTTTATATTGCCAATGTTTAATGTTAAAACAAATTTTGTTATCGGGTTAAAATATATAATTGCAATTTTGCTATTAAGTCTGATATTTGGTTTTATTACAGTTGCAGCAGCTTTTATGATAGGACTAATTTGCGGAATATTAAAAGCAAAAGTTCTGGCTATTGTTTTATTAAGCTTAGTAATAACTAGTGCAGTACTTTTATTAATTTTTTATACCTTAGCGTTAAACTGGATTTTTGCAAATACTCAAGCTATAACCTCATTCCTGCAATTTAAGAGGGCTCATGCATTGATTAGTCAGGACTATCCTAGATACTGGAAAGGTGTCGGCTTGGCATTCGGGCTTAATTTTGTACTAGGAATTCTTTTAATATTTGTACTGGGACTAGCTGGTAAAAATATTGTTAGTATATTTTTTGCTACATTGATAAGCACTTTTCTGACCTCTTATATTGTTTTTGTTAATGCAATGATTAATGCGAAATCTATAAGCCCTGATTGTCGGATTTAGATTTTTTGACATCTTTTAATATCATTTTATTTAAGAATGCCGGAACTCCGAAGCCTACTATGGCGCTCAATGATGCCATAGTAATCCAAATTATCTTTCATCTCTTGCGCGTTTTTTCTATTATTGATTTATCAGCCATATTAAATTCCGCTGCAAACCCGCTTCTGCCAGTCTTTTTTTAGTCATCCAATTGTTAAAATAACCAATCGCTCCTAAACGTCCGGCAGTAAAAAGATAATCAAAAGCACGGAGTGCTGTTTTGGAATTAATCATTCTTGCTGGCATAAAAAAAACCACTCGGTGTGTGTGATTCGAGTGGGTTTGTTTTCTGCATCCTAATGGTCTTTTTAGTGTTTATTATCTAGGAGTTTATATGATTTTTGGGGTTTATTATATTTGCTATTTAGTGTTTCGGCTACACTTAAAGTGTGTATTTATATTATTGCACATAAGAATTTCATGTCAAGGGGGGTAAATAATATTTTTTATAAAACTTTTATTAAACCCTGAAATTAAAATATAACTACATTTTTCGGCTTTACAAAACTTCATATTTGTTATCCGCTAAAAAAGGGTATTAATAATTGTAATTAATACCCTTTATATTGATTATATAAGTCTTAAATAAAATTACTCTTCGGATAAAGATTGGTATCCTGATTTGTGGGTTTTCAGAAGAACGCCTCTTTTTGATGTTTGGATAAAATCAATCATTTTTTCAATATATTCGTTCATAGGAATTTCAGCTTTAATTTTTTCAATTGCCTGAGTTGTATTATATTCTTCAGAAATCAATAATTTGAAAGCTTCATTAGTAGCTGTTCTGATTTCTTGAGAAACTCCTCTGCGTTTCATAGCGATGACGTTTAGTCCGCGTGGAACAGGAGGTCTGCCTTCACCTTTAGAGTATGGGAGAATATCCTGACGAGAAGCAGAAAATCCGCTTATTATTGCCATATCACCAATTCTAATGTTCTGGTGGAATACGCTCATGCCGCCTACGAATGCGCCAAAGCCGACGTGAACATGACCGCCCAAAGTAACCAGATTGGCAAGGATTACCTGATCTGCGAGTACACAGTTATGAGCAATATGTGAACCAACCATAAGCAGACATTTGTTTCCGATTCTTGTTGTAAAATCACCGCATGCTGCGCCTCTATGTATTGTTACGTTTTCTTTAATAATTGTTTCATCGCCGATAACAACTTTTGTCGGCTCGCCTTTGTAACCCAAATCCTGAGGTTCTGAACCGATAGTTGAGAATGGAGAAATTGTGCAGTTCTCTCCTATTTCTGCAAATTCAATATAAGCATTTGCTATAACTCTGGTTCCGTTACCAAGTTTTACACCTTCACCTATAACAACGTTAGGTCCGATTATAACACCTTCGCCAATTTCTGCTGACGGATGAATTACCGCTGAAGGATGTATTGAACCTTTTTTCTCAAGAACTGTATTTGTCATTCTCTTTCTCCATACTAATTATCTACAAATCAAGTATAATACAAAAAAGAGCATAACCGGCAAATATTTATATAAACTTAATATCTAACCTTTTCCTACAAGAGTTTTGTTAAACATTTGTTTATAATACTCCATATTGATATTAAGATTTTCACCAATTTCAAATAGCATTATTAACAAATCTCTATCTGCCTGACAGGAGATTTTCTTTATAATTTCTTCTATATTAGTAACTATTTTTGAGAAGTAATAATTCTGAGCTTCTGCAATATCCACTTTTATTTCAAGCTTAGCAATACAGTCAAGAAGTTCAAGAGTGGCATCGACCTGCTGTAGGTCCAGAGCATAAGATAATCTGTTTATATTTTGTGCAATCTTTTTGCTGAAGATTTTTGACGTTGGTGTCTTATCTATTTCAATACCAATTCTTTTAGCTTCAAAGTTAATATCAGAAGCCTGCTGAATAATGTCATTATCTAAGAAGCCTCTTGAGTCAACAAACAGGTCGTTAAACTGCTTGGTGAGTACATATTGAGCCGAAATCTTAAATTCTTTCGGTATTTCCAAACCAAGCGACTGCATCTGGTAGATGGAGCCTTTGCCTTCGTTATACATTGATTCATACGTATTGGCAAATATTTGAAGCTTACCTTTAAGCATTGTTTGAAGGATTTTACGTCTTTCTTCAATAAATATATCTTTAAGTGTGAAGTATTCTGAACCAAAATAGTTATCAATACTTCTGATAATTTCTGTCAAAGGTGATACAAGATAAGTTCTTATTAATTCTTTTTGAATATCAGAGAAGTTATCTGAGTATTCTTTGATTGCACAATGGAAATCCCCGCCGGAGAATTGTAGAAGCGCAAATATCATATTCGATTTTTCAAGAGTAACCTTTGATTCTACTTCTATATGACCGATTACAAGCTTAGAATTTCCTTTTGTAACAGACTTATATGAATGTTTTCTAATCTTGTAGCAGTATACGTTTTCTTCATCTTCAATATCAGTGTATAAAGATGATATTGCCCATAAGCTTACAATTTGTTTAGCAGTAACAACCGAAGGTTTAACAAATCGTTCGAAAACATCTTTGCCGGTACCAAATTCGGGTATGTTACTCTTTGCTTCCTTTAGAATTTCCAGGAAAGGTGTTTCCAAATCTTTTCTTAAGAATGATTTGGCTAACTGCATAACCCTTGCTGCATATTTCATAATTTGCACAGTTTCAATGCCTGAAATTTCAGAGAAGAACCATCCGCAGCTTGTATACATAAGCATTGCCTGTCTTTGAATTTCCAGAAGTTCCATTGCTTTAACTTTTTGTTCATCGCTTAAGCCTGCAATAAAGTATTCTTCCTGAAAATTTTTGACACTTATATCACTTCTGTCAAGAATAACAGTAACATAATTGTCGCGTGCTTCCTGAGGATTTTTAAAGAACTTTTTACCTTGTTTATTATAAAGAGCAGTCATTTCATCTCTCAAGAAGTCAAGAGCATTTCTTAGAGGTTTTCTCCATTTCTGGTTCCAACCCGGGTGTCCTCCGGTTGAACATCCGCAGTCATCGCACCATCTTCCAACTCCGTGGAAACAGCTCCAGGATGATACAGGTTTAATCTCAACTTCCCAGTCGCTGCGGTATTTTTCAAGGTATTCACCGTAGTTTGTAATTTCAAATCCGGCATCCTTTACTTTTAGTTTTACTGCGTAAGCAAGAGCCATATCGCCGAATTTTGTATGGTGTCCGTAACTTTCACCGTCTGTCGCAATGTTAATCAATTGAGGGTAATTTCGTGCTTCTGATATTCCGTCTTTTAACCTGTTAACAAACTTATTTCCGTCTGTTAACAACTCATCAAACGCAACAGAACGTGAGATTGCACCGTCATAGAAGAATAAGTCAATAAATTTACCCGGTGCAGATTTGATATAATACCTGTACGAACGGGCAGGGTCAATATTCCCCCAGCTAACGTCCTGCCAGGTCTTTTCGCCTTGTTTTCTAATTCTTTGTGCCTGATACGGGGACAAAATTGTGAATTTAATATCATTTTCAACAAGAACTCTTAATGTATCATCATCTACCGCTGTTTCAGCAAGCCATATTCCTTCAGGTTTTCTGCCAAAGCGGTATTCAAAATCTTTTATACCCCATTTAACCTGAGTCTGTTTATCACGTTCGTTTGCAAGCGGCATAATAATATGGTTATAAACCTGTGCAATGGCATTACCATGGCCGGAATGCATTCTTCTTGAATTTATGTCCGCTCTAATAATTCTTTCATATGCAAGAGGTGCAAATTCTTCCATCCACGACAAAAGCGTCGGACCGAAGTTGTAGCTCATATATTCATAGTTATTAACAACATTTAAAATCTGATTTTTCGAATCAACAATTTTAGAAACAGAGTTCGGGTTATAGCATTCAGCATTAATCCTTTCATTCCAATCGTGGAACGGCTGAGCACTATCCTGCTGCTCAATAGCTTCTAACCAGGGATTTTCTCTTGGTGGTTGATAAAAATGCCCGTGTATTGTTAAAAAAATCTTTTGTTTCTGTTTTTCTTTATCTTTTACTGGGTTCTTTTCCTGCATATTTCCGCCTTGTTAATTTTTCTTAGTTTCCGGTGCTTTCTTGATAATTTTGAGTTCTGAAACGTCAATCCAGGCATCTCCGAGGGCATCAGAGAATACTTTGCCTTTGATTTCAATTTCATCGTCTGTTTTTAAATCAATAAATTTTTCTGCGAGATCTCTTTTTAAGAATAATTTCATTTCAGAAAGAGGTATGTCGTGAGTAGTGTCATCTCTTTTAATCAGGAAAGAAATATAATCATCAGAAGATTTGAAAGCCGGTTTATAATCAAGTCCTAGTGTTGAGAACTTATCAAACTTAGCTTTCATAATAACAGTTTTGTTTAAATAAGTTTTAGGAGAATCAACTATACTAAGCGGAGTTGCAGCAACGGTCTGAGCTGCCGGTTGTTGTACTGCTGCCGGTTTAGCAGTAGTTGCTGCCGGCTGTGCGGAAACCTTTTCCAGACACACCGCGCTTGTTGTCAGAATACCTGCACTTAAAATAACCAGTGATACTGATTTTAAATATTTCAAAACTTTCATTATATAACCCTCTCTTTATACTTATATATTAGCATGTTTTAACATTATTGTAAAATTCTGAACGTCCTTGCATTTGTGTGTTACTTTCTGATATATTATATTATATGAAAGATTTAGATTCTATAAACAGAGAGAGGGAAGGCAGGGCTAATCTTTCCCAGTATAAAGATTTAATCGAAACTATATCAAAAGTCGAATATAAGAAGTTTTCCAACCTTGGACTGATTGATTTAACAGAAGTGATAAGCCTTGCAAATTATACTGTTTATTATTTGGTCAATAATTCTAAAAACAAGGAACTCTATAATACTGCTTACCTGACAAAAGCTGTTAAGTGGGCTATAAGAAATGAGATGCGCAGGCGTTACAAGTGGTATGTAATGAAAAATCAGGAAAATGCCGAGCAGGAAAAGATTAAAGATGCAGTTTATAAAACTATACTTTCTATAGAAGAGATGGCAGATGCAGAGAACCCTACTTTAATAAAAGATAATCACAGAACCCCTGAAGAAAAAGCCGAAATAGTTGAACTTAAGCACAGGATTTGCGAGGTTATGAAGAAACTTTCGCAAAGAGAACAAGACTTAATTGAAGCTAAGTATTTTTATGATAAAAAACTCAAGGATATTTCGGTAGAATTTAATATCTCGCAGTCGAGAATATCAAGAATTATCCAAAATGCGTTAGAAAAAATCAAAAAAGAGTTATTAAAACAGGAAGAAGTGATAGTAGATGAAGACAATTTTTGAAAAAAGTAACGGGGTAGAAGGTATCGGTTTTGGGGAGTGTAAATTAGGCGACTATCTTCCTCAGGCGTTATTAAGAAAAGAAGCTGTAGGGCTTCCGCAATTAAGCGAGCTGGAAGTAATGCGGCATTATAAAGAATTAAGCGACAGAAATTTCTGTATAGAGAAGGGCTTTTACCCTCTTGGTTCTTGTACTATGAAATATAATCCAAAAGTTAACGAACTTCTGGCATCTCTGGAAGGTTTTGTGCATCTTCATCCGCTTCAGGATGATGAGGATGCACAGGGTGCACTGGAACTTATGTATAACCTGCAGGAAGAATTGAAAAAAATCACAGGCATGGACGCTGTTACATTACAGCCAGCAGCCGGTGCTCATGGTGAACTCACCGGCATGATGGTTATCAAAAAATACTTTGAAGTTAAAGGCGAAACTAACAGAAAAAAAGTTATTGTTCCTGATTCTGCACATGGTACTAACCCTGCGAGCGCAAAAATGTGCGGTTTTGATATTGTCGAGGTTAAATCTAATTCAAAAGGTCAGGTGGATATAGAGGCTCTGAAATCTCTTCTGGATAAAGATGTTGCTGCAATTATGATGACAAATCCGAATACACTTGGCATTTTTGAAGAAAATGTTCTCGAAATTTCGAAATTGATGCATGACAACGGCTCTCTGCTTTATTATGACGGAGCGAATTTCAATGCAATTATGGGCTGGACAAATCCTGCGTTAATGGGATTTGATGTCGTGCACTTGAATCTTCATAAAACATTTGCAACACCTCATGGAGGGGGAGGACCTGGTGCTGGACCTGTCGGGGTAAAATCTTTCTTAAAGGAATTTTTACCGGTGCCGTCTATAGAGTTTGATGGAAACAAATATTACAGAAATTACAATGTAGAGCATACAATAGGCAAAGTAAGAAGTTTTTACGGAAACTTTGGCGTGCTTGTAAGAGCTTATGCTTATATCCTTATGATGGGTAAAAATCTTAAGCTTGCAAGTGCAGATGCTGTATTGAATGCTAACTATATTAAGGAGAAATTAAAGGGAGTTTATGAGCTTCCTTACGATGAGCCTTGTATGCATGAATTTGTTCTTTCTGGAGAAAAACAGCACCATCAAGGTGTTTCTACTCTGGGGATAGCGAAACGGCTTATGGATTCAAATTGTCATCCGCCAACGGTTTACTTTCCGCTTATTGTGCATGAGGCTATAATGATTGAACCTACTGAGTCTGAGTCAAAAGAGGTTCTGGATGGGTTTATAGATACAATGCTAAAGATTGCTAAAGAGATTGAAGAAAATCCGGAAGAAGTTTTGAAATCTCCTCAGACAACTCCGATTAAGAAAGTAGATGAAACGCTTGCGGCAAGACATCCTGACTTGACTTACAAGAGATAGGGGAAATCCGGTTTGTTTGCTCCCTAGTTGAATAAATCGTATAATCTTTCTCTGATTTCTTTATCAGAGAGTTCTTCAGTAATCTTATTTAAGTCCATTGTCATTTGATAATACTCAGCGGCGAGGGCTTTATCTCCTGTTGCCTGATATGCTCTTCCGAGGTTGAAATAAGCGAGTGTATAATTTGGATTTATATTAATCGCATTTTTAAAATACTCAATAGATTCTTTCGGGTCGCCAATTCCATCAAGGTAAACAACCCCGAGATTATTTTGTGCAATTTCAAATTCAGGATTAAGCTCGATGGATTTGTGGAAAGCAACTATTGCTTCTTCCAGATAATCTTTCTCCCAGAGAGCAAGTCCTGTTTTTGCATAAGTAAGGTAATTTTCCGGTTCAACAGAAATAGCATCACAGTAGGTCTTTATAGCTTTATCCAAATCTCCCTGAGCCATGTATAAATCTCCAAGAGAAAGCTGAATATCAACATTTTTAGGGTCAAGAACCATGCCTGCGTTGAAAGTCGCCTCTGCTGCATCAAAATTATTCTTAACTTCAGCATAAATTGCACCCAGTGCATGGCATACGATAGAAGTCCATTCAGCATCAGGGTTTAGTTTGATAGCGAGCTGGTAATATTCGATTGCATCGTCATATAATTCAGCTTTAATGTATGCGTATGCCAGTGAATTGTTATAGTATGGATTTTCAGGATTGAGTTCCTGTGCAAGCTTAAAAGCGCTTACAGCATTGATTTTATCTGATTTGTTTAGATATAAATGTCCGAGTTCGTAATAAATTTTATCCATGTCAATTCCGAACTCTAAAAGAGTATTGTAATAATCAATAGTCGTATCAACTTTTTCAGGGAAGTATGTTTGGTTAATTGTAGCAAGCTTAATTAAAACTTCTCTGTCAGAAGGGTTAAGTTCATACGCTTTTTTATAACATTCAAGGCTGGCTTCAATATCGTTGCATTCAAGCGATAAATCACCCATTTTCTGGTAAAATAAATTACCCTGCGAAGTCTTCTCAAGCCCTTTTGAATAGGCTTCCAATGCTGACGGGAATAATTTCATTTTTTCAAATGTTTCACCAAGAGTCTTATATGAAAAAACTGAGAAGTCATTCGCAAGGAATTTACAAAACATTTTTAAAGACGGGCAGTCCCACATAATCATCATGCTCCCTGATAAAAAATAGTACAGAAACTTCATGACATCTTTTACAGATGAGTCATGATTTTTAATTCTTGAAAATAAGACTTTTGATAAGAAAAGTCTAGGGCGTGCAGAATTTTTGCCGGAGTTAGATACAGCAAGCTTAAATTCTTTTTCTGCTTCCTCAAAGTTGCCGTTAAGACATTGAAAATATCCTGAATAGATGTGCGCATTTACATTATTTGGTTCAAGAGTAAGCGCAGTTTGGCACTGTTCAAGAGCGCCTTCAATAGATATTTGTCCCTTCATTAATAATAGACTAGCAAGTCTGTAATATGATTCTGATATAGAAGGGTTAACTTTTATTGCATCAATGTAATATTCAATAGCCTTTTCTAAATCGGCATCCTGCTGCTTGATAAGATAATTTTCATGCGCAGCTCTGGCCTCCTCAAGTAAAATTGCGGCCTTATCATCCATTGTTATCGCAGGGGTATTTGTCATTATTTTCTCCGAACCAAACTTTTGCGTATAATCATGATTTCGGCCGGGAGTTTTTTTTCTTTAATACATTTTGATGTAAATCATCCAAACGGGGTAAATTAGGGAAAATTTAAAATTAAGTTTTATGTATAACATGTTGCGAGAATTATAAATGTGATATATAATGTAGATATGATATGTAGTGTCGCTAAGGATAATAAAAAGTGGTTAAAACCCTCTTGTAGTGCTGTATTGAGCTGTAGGGGG
>ERZ824598.2429-NODE-2429-length-19245-cov-6.339135_pt1 | contig 19245 bp, 23 predicted proteins | sample MGYA00519934_ERZ824598 | MGnify/ENA primary metagenome ERZ824598 (study PRJEB31778, sample SAMEA3449177) | human gut metagenome | biome: human gut; feature: human-associated habitat; material: faeces | place: United Kingdom | collected 2010/2012 ...
GAGCCGTTAGCGAGCTTCAGCGGTATCTGCATTATTATCGGCAGCTTGGCTATATGCCGAAGCTGCTCTATGCCATTGCAGACAAGAAATGCCGGATGATAGTTTCCGCCACAACCAAGGCGGAGATGCAAAAGCTAATCCGGCCCAATTGTGCGCACTATGACGGAGCCGGATTTATCCCAGCTGCTTACAGTGTCCCGGAGGAAGAACTCATCTGTTGGAGCGAAACATCCCTGAAAGGGCCGCTGACCGCAGAGGGCTTTCAGCGGTATATGGAGCTTTTTAAGCAGGTGCTTCCGGAGGAAAGCCGCAGACTCGCGTTGTGAGGTGATACAGATGGATAACATCGGGAATACCGAGCATGCGTTGACCTTTGCGGATCTGCGTGTTCACTACTATACCGGACGGAGCTACCTCATCTCCGGCGAAGGCCGGGATAAGGTGTTCGGCTATCGGCACGGCGTGATGACCGATATCGGAGATCTGCCGGAAACCGAATGGACCCGGCTGGCAAAACAACTGATCCGGCAATCCGGTGAGCAGGAGCTATATCAGCAGCTTTTCGCATGGGAAAGAGAACAAAGCCATTGGGAACAAAGTCCTTCTCAGTTTGAACTGGATGTGCTGAGTTTGCATATGGCGCGGCTGCCGGACAATCCGGCGTGGTGCGATTTTATTCCATTCAACCGGAAATATCGCCCTGAAGTGCTTTGCAATGCAGAGATTCTATGGGTCAAGTGTTCCGGGTGCGGAAAACGCCACGAAATGACAGGAACGCAGCTCAAAAATATCCGTGACAGAAGCAATCGTAAGCTGTACTGCCGGGAATGCGGTGATTGGATGCCGGTCCACCCATGCGCCCATCCTAAGGAAGGGGGTGATGGGAACGGATAAGGTCGTCATCGTTGTCAAGGACGGAATGGTTCGGGAAGTGTTCGGAGCCTGCCCTTACAAATTCGATGTTGAGATCCTGGACATGGATTTTAACGGAGCCGACCCTGACGCAGAGAATGCTGCACAGGATCGGCTTCAGACTGTCCGGCAGTATCTCAGCAAAATCTATTAACAAAAAGGAGAAGCATTATGCGAGAAAAGAACAATACCAATCTGGAACGGATGCGCGAACTGATCGAGCGGCTCACGGAGGCGGACATCGCCTACTACAAAAACGATGCTCCTATTATGACGGATCTGGAATATGACCGACTGACAGAGGAGCTCGCCTCTTTGGAGCATGATACCGGGCTGGTGCTTTCCGGCTCGCCGACGCAGAAGGTTTCCGGAGAGATTTTGGAAAGCCTGGCGGAGGTGCAGCATACAAAGCCCATGCTGTCCGCAGGCAAGACGAAGTCCATTGAGGATCTGATCCGGTTTGCAGCAGGACGTGCTGTTCTGCTGAGCTGGAAGATGGACGGACTTACGCTGGTTTTGCGTTATGAGTACGGAAAACTGAAGCAGGCCATCACCCGCGGCCGCGAGGGTATCATCGGCGAGGATGTGACCCATACGGTGCGCACCTTCCGAAACGTGCCCTTGACAATCCCCACGAAGGAATCGTTTGAGGTACGCGGAGAGGGCGTCATCTCATGGGAGAGCTTCCACAGAATCAATGCCAGTCTGGAGGAACCCTATACCCATCCACGGAATCTGGCCTCCGGCAGCACGCGAAAGCTTGACGCCGGTGAGGCAAGCAAGCGCCGGTTGGAGTTCTGGGCTTTCGAACTGGTCAGCGACCATCTGGAGCCTGAGAGCAAGCTTGCGCAGCAGCAATTTCTGCAGCGCAGCGGTTTCTCGGTTGTGCCGTATATCTTTTTGGATGCCGGGCACAGTGAGCAGGACATCCGAGATACAGTCGCGGGCATGGAACCCAAAGACTTCGCATATCCGGTGGATGGTCTCGTCATGGAATATGAAGACCTCCGCTATGGCAAAAGCCTTGGAGCAACCGGACATCACGAGAATCGCCTGATTGCGCTCAAGTGGGCCGATGAACTCTATAGCACGCGTTTTCGCGGCGTGGAGTTGGCCACGACCAGAACCGGTATGGTAAGCATCACCGGTCTGTTCGATCCGATCAGTATTGATGGTACACTCGTCAGCCGCGCTTACCTACACAACCTTGATATCTTCGATGAGTTTCAGTTTGGCATCGGTGACGAGATTAGCGTGTATAAGGCGAACATGATCATTCCACAGATTGCGGACAATAAAACGCAGAGCAACACCTATATGCTGCCCATGACCTGCCCCTGCTGTGGAAAGCCGCTAACGGTAAAGTACACATCGGGCGGCACGCGGCAGCTATATTGCGGTAATCCGCACTGTGCAGCCAAGCTGGTGCAGAAGTTTGCGCATTTCTGTGAAAAGACCCGCATGAATATTGAAGGACTTTCGGCAACAACGCTGGAGAAGCTCATCGGTCACGGCTGGGTGCGGAATTTCGGAGACTTATACGAGCTGGAGCAGCACCGTGAGGATATTGTATGCACCGAGGGTTTCGGCGAGCGATCCTTTGACCGACTGCAGGCGGCAATTGAAAAGAGCCGCCGCTGCACGTTGGCAAAGTTTATCGCCGGTCTCGGTATCCCGATGGTCGGGCGCCATGCGGGCCGGGATCTGGATCGCTATTTCCATGGCTCATGGGCTGAGTTTGAGGCAGCAATTCTCAACGGCTTCGATTTCACACAGCTGCCGGATTTTGGCGAGACCATGCACAACAACATTTATACCTGGTATGCGGATGCTCAGGAGGCAAAGCTCTGGCGTCCGCTGCTGAGAAAAATTCAATTTGAAACAAAGGAGAATTTGACTATGGAAACCACCATGAATAACCCCTTCGCAGGCAAGACCGTCGTTGCTACCGGAAAGCTGGAGCATTACACCCGTGACGGCATCCAGGAGAAGCTGATTTCTCTGGGCGCTCATCCGTCCGGTGCCGTGAGTAAGAAAACCGATTATCTGATCGTTGGCGAAAAAGCCGGCAGCAAGCTGACCAAAGCGCAGCAGCTGGGCGTAAAAACGCTGACTGAACAGGAATTCGAGGACATGCTGGCCTGAATGGCAGGCGGCGCAACGGTTGCGGAGCAGGGATTACCTGCTCCGTTTCCGGTCTCAGGAGGAAATCAAGATGACAAACCACAAATACCGTTGTCCTGTCTGCGGAGCCAATAGCTTCGAGGTCACAGCACATGTTACGCAGGATTGGAAAATCGACTGCAACGGCACTTTTCTGGAAGCGTTGAATGAGTGCGTTGAGGTCACGCACTATCCTGACGAAATGGATATTTGGAGCTGTTCCAACTGTGATTTTTCCGCAGAAGGCAAATCGTTTCTCGTAAATACTCACAGTTAGGAGGACACATAATGAGAAAAACGAAGATCGGGGTCATGGACTTCCACGGCAGCGTGGATATCACCGACCCCTGTTACGACAAAGACGTCTGGTGCCGGATGAACAATGTGAAAATCAGTGAAGGCGAATATGCCTGCTATGTCTGGCGTCATACCGACAAAGGTAAGTATGAGGACGGTACGCCGTATTCGTATTTACTGGTTGGTGCGATTGGGATATACCGAAACGGTGATATACCGCGCCAGAAGGACATGGAGGAAATCGGCAGCATAGGCGTTGACGCCGGGCTGGCTGGGTTTTTCCACAACAAACCGGATTACAGTGACGAGGAATGGGGCAGGTTCTGTGACCGTGTCCGTAATGGCGATGCATGGCTGATAGAGGACGGCTTTTATAGCTTGTCCGGGTACGGCGACGGATGCTATGGCGTATATGCTTATAAACAGGATGGCGCAATCACCGCATTGGAACTCCGTTTTCTGTGATGAGGCGGGGCGCGTGCGTAGTTCTCGTGGATTGTGTAGAAAACAATAGGAGGTCACAAAATGAAAGAAACCAAGAATGCACGTTTCCGTCGCGTGGCGGAGGCGCGCGTCAACAAAATTATCCGGATGCTGCGCCTTCTGGGCAACTGCTCCGGAACAAACACCTATGCCTATGACGCCGATGCCGTCGAGCAGATCTTCACGGCACTGCAGATCGAACTGGATCAGGCGAGGAAGCGATTCTCTGAAAACGGGAGACCGGGACGAAAGCGGTTCTCTCTTTCGCAAGCGCCGACGCCGGACACCGTTTCGTATCCGCACATCACGCTGCCCCTGCCGGACGGCACACATCTTCGAGCCGTCGCGTATGCAGATACGACCTATCCGGCCATCAATCTGTATCTACTGCGGGATGGCGAGCCGGAGGAACTCGTATGCTTTGCGGAATACAACTCGGAGCACAGCCCCTGCCACGAGCTTTGCATCGGCGTCTACACTTCCGATGCGGAGGACACTCAGTACTATGGGCCATATCGGCCGGAAAGGGAAACGAAGTATGGAAAAGGTGATTGATAAAAGCCGGGCATATGAAGCCTACCGACTTGCGTGGGATGATATCGCAAAGTTGCTGTCAGATCAGATAAAGGCTGTTCTGGGCCGAAGGTTTCTTCTGCGTGTGTGGCCGGAGGATCAGGGATACTGGGGCGCCCGTGCACTGCATGGGCTGTTTTCGGTTGCTGATCTGAATCGGCTGCTGGATGCTGTACAAGCAGACGCGGAGACCCGCATGGAAACTCTGCCGGAGGATTCAGAGGCCGTACACGGTTTCGGCATGACACTTGGCTCGCTTCTTTTGAAGGCCGCTTTACAGGCGGACTGGAAGTGTGAGATGGTCGAGGACGATGCACTCTGGCTGATCGGTTTTGTCAGCTCGGAAACGCGACCTTACACGGTGAGCGGTCTTCTAAGAACGCTCAATCCGGATACGCTGATGTCGGCCAAAGATATTCTGACATACCTGAAAGACAACGACAGCACTGACCGCACGCTCAGTGATATTAGGCTGCGCTATTATGCCGCGCACGGAAATGAGCTGTGCTGGCGCTATCCCATCAGCGACGGGATCCATGCCGGTGCGTTTATCCTGGCCACAAAAGACGGCTATCTGAGTCTACCCTACAACAGTATGGACGAGGAAGACTATGAAATCCTGGTATTGGATGATGCTGTATTTCACGATCTGGCATCGCTTACTACATTCCTGTCAGACTGGGAAAATTTCTCTGCCGACCTGACGGATGCCATGCGCGAGATGTGCCGCATTCTGGAAGGAGGCGAAGAGGATGCCTGATGCGGTTAAACCCGAGATCTGTCTGACAGGAAAGCTTCTATACCCGGTACATATCGGCCTGCCGGCATATATTCAGGAGACTGACGGATACCGAAGGACTTCCACAGTCTGTGCTATTCTGGCAGACACACAAGAAGCTACCGTGATTGAAACGCGCAATAGCGTGTATTCCATTCAGAAAGTATGAGGTGCAGTATGAACAACAATATCGACTGGATCATCCATCTTGTAGCAAACGGAGCCTGTGACGAGTGCGGGAAGGAGGAAAAAGGGTTCCTGCCCTATACCTGCAATGCGCATACTCATGGCATGGAGAAATATGACCACCCGGATTTTCAAGTGGTCCTGAGTCTTCCTCCCCGTGAAATCGGAAGGATCCTCAACACATTGGGGCTTAGGGTTCAGGAAGGAGAACGCTTTCAGGCCGGTAGGTATGTATCCGGCATCTATGCCGACTGCGATATCCGTCTGGATGAATTTCGGGAAACGGGACGCAATGTGCTGCGTGCAGTCATACCGGATCGGCAGAATCGTTTTCCGGAAGATCCACAGTGCGAAGAACCATATCGACTGCAGAGCATGGACACAGAGGATCTGTATGAGAGAGAAGGTGCGTTGTCGTGAAAATTGCCATCTACCAGATTGCGATAGAGCGCGATGAGAACCGTCTTGCGTTTCAGAGCCTGAATCACATCATATCGGTCAGCAATGGTCGAGTCCCTGTAGAGCTTTACGACTGCGTTTTTGCCGGAGAAGTTTCTGCGCAAACACTGGAGGATATCTTCTATGTTTTCAACATGGAGCACCCTTCCGGTTACAAAGGGCGGTCGCTCTCGGTCTCCGATGTGGTGGAAATATTTCTTGCATCAGGAGGAAGTGAGTTCTATTACTGTGAGCCAATCGGGTTCAAGCGGATTCGCTTTGGAAAGGGGTAAACCAAACGCTGAGCACAAAAATAAATCAGGCTTTACAGCACAAACAGGAGGCGTCGAATTATCGGCGCCTCCTGTGGCCTAAAAGGAGAATATCACAATGAACATCGAAGAAGTCTTATCAACAACGCACAGAATCTCTCCTCGTGAGAGGGTCCCCTTTCACTGCACCTGCTGCGGCGAGTGCTGCCGCCATGTCCGGCAAAGCGTTCCATTGGAAAGTCCGGATGTATTCCGGCTGACAAGGCTGCTGCGGGAAAGGGACAAGGGAATCATTTGCATGGACGACTTTGTTGCGCGGTATACCGAACTTGCCCTACTGGACGAATGTGGGTATTTCATGCTCATGCTGAAAGTTACAGGTGTTGACGACGCCTGCATTTTTCTGAAAGAGAATCGGTGTATGGTCCATGCGGCAAAACCAAGAACCTGCCGGATCTATCCATTCGTTGCCGGTATCGGAGATGACGGCCAGCCGGAATATCTGGTGAGCCGCGAAAAGGAACACCATTTCAAAGGCCCGGCCGTTCATGTAAAGACATGGATGAAACGGCGGTTTACCGAGGAAGACAAAGCGTTTCTTAGAATGGATCTTAGTTCTGCTCGGGATATTGCACGACTCATGCGTCGGATACCCGAATTCCATCGGCAACAGGCGATGCTCCTGTTCTGGCGATATAAGTATTCGGATTTCGACTTAGATCAGCCGTTCCTAAAGCAATATGCAAAAAATCTTCAACAGCTCAAGGCCGCACTGGCCCTGTTGGCGGAGCAGCCATAACCAATACAAACCGACGATTATTCTATGAAAAGGAGAAGTAAAATGGATCAAAGATTACAACACATTGTGGAGCACTACGATGAGATGTGCATCGGAACGGATGAGCATTTTCGTTTTCACTGCAAGCAGTGCGGGAAGTGCTGCATCAACCGGGAGGATATTCTCCTGAATCCCAAAGACCTCTACAACATATCCAAGGAGCTGGGACTTGCACCACGGGACACCATTGCACAATATTGCGAGGTATATCTGGGGCAAAACTCCCGAATCCCCATTGTACGGCTCAAGCCGAGAGGATCTATTAAGCGTTGCCCGCTGCTCAGGGACCGGAAATGTTCTGTTCATAATGCAAAGCCTACGGTTTGCGCCCTGTTCCCACTGGGCCGCAGCATAAAGCTGGATGCGAAAGAAACGGATCCGAACGCCATTGAGCGTGCCAGGATCCAGTATATCATCAACTCCATTGAGTGCGGAGATCGTTCCGAAGAGCATACCGTACGCGAGTGGGTAGAAAGCTTCGGCATACCCATCCACGACAACGATTTTATTGCATGGCAGAAAGCGCTGTTCTCTGTAAGACAGCAAATCGTGGAGCTGGAGAAAATGCTTCCTGACAAATCCATGGAGCGGGTCTGGTCCATTACCTATCAGGCGCTGTATCTCAATTATGACATTCAGGAGGATTTCCGGGAACAGTTCCAAAAAAACAGCGACCGTCTTATCGACGCACTTGAACATCTGCCGGCATTGTGGAAGGAGCTCAGCCATGAATGATGACCGCAACCGTAGTCAAATCATTCGCATCGATGCACGCAACTGCTTTGTGGAAAGTCTGAATGATGCCTTCGAGATCGGGAAAGCGCATTTTACATTTGCCTCCTACGACCTCAGCAAGCCCTCCGGCCAGCGTCAGACCAACAGCATTCAAATCTACATCGATATGGCGGAGGTGTTGGAGTTGTGCCGGAAGCTGATGGGTGGTGAATTGCGCTATCTAATGCAGGTTAAGAAGAAAAATGGCGACAGCACGCCGCTCTATCAGTGTCTTGGCGGCACTTCGGCGGAAAAGCTCGCAAGGTACGGACGGGCACGAGCGGATGGGAAAAGCCTGTCGCGGACTGCGCAGCTCGTCTGCGGCAGTAAGACGGATTTTCTTTTCGTTGCTGACAGCGGTCCCGGAGAAACCAACGCCAAAGGCCTGATCGTACCGCGGTTCGGAAAGAATCCTGAAAACCATGTCTCGGTCAGCATGACTTTTGAACTGTTCAGCGAGCTTATGCTGATGACCAAAACCCACTACCAGTCATGGCTGACGGCATACTATCTGCAGAACCCGATAAAATCAGCGACATTGCCGGCGCAGGAAACGTATGCAGCGCCCGATAACGCCCCGAATACACTCTTCTGAGGTACAGCCCATGAGGTTTCGTACATTCAGAGAAAGCATCCGAAACATGGGTGGTGTGTGGACAGGTAACGATGTGTATTTTGCACAGACACAATCGCAGTATACTGCCGCTTTTTTGCCGGAGTATCCGAAGAAATCTAAGAGGGACAGTACAATCAGCTGTTGCTGGCTCAATGGAGGCTGGGACTACAGCGGCGTGTATGCCGAAGAATTAAGGATGAAGAATGGCTGCGTATATCGGGGTTGCGCCCTTCTATCAAACGGAGCCGATGATGTCGAGACGGTTCATGCCATCAAAACGATTGAGGATTGCCTCTGGAAGCAGTATCCTCAATACTGACATTTCAGCGATACAGTATACCAGCGCGGCGGAGCTTGCAAAAGCAAGCTCCGCCGTTTTGCGTATAAGTATCTTTTGCGGTGTCAGGTAATGCTCCACTCCCGCGCCTTTGTCTGCTCTGAAATCATACGGGCATACCATCCGTTTTGTGCCAAAAGCTCCTTGTGGTTTCCGCGCTCACTGATTATTCCTTTGTCCAGAACAAGAATCTGATCCGCTCCGATGATCGTGTTGAGACGATGCGCAATGACAATCACCGTCTTGTCTTTCATCAATGCATCCAACGCCTTGTGAATTTCTTTCTCGTTGTCTGCATCCAAGCTGGACGTAGTTTCATCCAACAGGACGATAGGAGCGTTCTTGATGAGGGCGCGGGCAATGGAAATTCGCTGCTTCTCGCCGCCGGAGAGCGTATTGCCGCCTTCGCCCACCATGGTATCGTAGCCGTCCGGCAACGCCGAAATAAACTCGTGGCATTGCGCTGCCTTTGCTACCGCGATGATTTCCTCCATACTCGCACCCGGCTTTCCCACCCGGATGTTGTTCGCTATGGTGTCATGCAGCAGATAAACGTCCTGAAAGACGATGGCCATTTTCCCTGTCAGCACATCCGGTGACTGTTCCCGAATATCTGAGCCTCCAATCGTAATGGAGCCCTTTGACACATCCCAAAACCGGGAAATCAGGCTGATGATCGTGGTTTTACCACTGCCGGATGGCCCTACCAGTGCCGTCGTCGTCCCCGGCTTCACAGAAAAGGAAACGTCATGCAACACGGGTACATTCTTCTCATAAGCGAAATTTACATGGGAAAAGCTGACATCAAATGCGTTAAGCTGCGCTGCATCCTCACGATACGGCAAGGGTGCCTCCTGCCGAACCTGTAAGATGTTCTCCGCCGCCTTACTGAGATACTTCAATTCCGGGTACAGACTGCCGAGCGTTGCCATCATGCTGGAAAGCGATACGCCTATCATCAGTAGGGCGATCATGCGCTGTGTGTCGATTACTCCCGCCTGATATAAGGCCGGAGCCAAAATTAACGCTGCCGGAAGAATCAACGAGGTCACAAAACTGAAGAAGATAGAAAAAGGCATAATCGAGAGTTCCAGTTTTACGGAATCTTTTTTTAAGGAGGTAAAGCTATCGTCAAGGCGCTGAAACTTTTCGCCTGTCATGTTATAGAGCTTAAAGGTTCTGATTCCATTGATGTACTCCACAATGCGGGAGATCACACGACTAACGCTTGCTCGCTGCCTGCCGCCGTATTTCTGTGACATCTCTCCACTCAGACGCATTAAAGGGAACGCAATCAGGATCAGCACCGTAGCAATCAGTCCATACTGCCATGAAACCATAAAGGCAAACAGGAGGGCCAGAGCGCTGAAGAACAGCACCTTTATCAAGCTCGCCAGAGAATGTGTCAAAACCTGTTCAAAGTCTGTAATATCCGTAGTCAGCGTACTCATGAGGCGGCCAATGCTGTTCTTATTGAAATACCCAAGATTCAGGCTACGAATATGATCGCCGAGAGAAAGGCGTTGCTGCGCCGAAATATCTGCACCGCGATACTGTACTTGCGTATAGTTTATGGAAAAAAGGATCGCCCGCATGAGAAACAGCAGTACGAGAATGACGCCGTACAAGGTCAATCTTTGCATTGTAAAGACGCCGCCGATCAGCTCGATAATCGTCATAATCATTGTGCTGAACATACCCATGTGAAGCAGGGCATCCACACAGGACAGCACAATGGGTAGATACAGAGACTTTATATTTTTACCGGCTACCCGGCGAATCATTTTGAATGTGTAATTCATGCTGTCACCTCCTGCGTATAACTGCGCCACATATCGGCATACCGCCCGCCCTTTGACACCAGTTCATCATGTTTTCCTTTTTCCAAAAGGCGTCCTTCGTGGAATACACAAATCTGATCTGCGCCCGTAATCGTATGGAGCCGGTGAGCGATCATGATGGTGGTTTTGCCTTTCAGCAAGTGCGATAAGGCAAGCTGGATTTTATGTTCGTTTTCCAAGTCCGCAAAGCTGGTCGCTTCATCGAAGATAATAATGGGAGAATCTTTCAAAATTGCCCGCGCAATGCAAATTCGCTGCTTTTCTCCGCCCGACAGCTTTACGCCGTCCTCGCCCAATTTAGTTTTGTAGCCATTCGGAAGGCTCATAATAAAATCGTGAATCTGCGCAGCTTTGGCCGCGGCCTCTACTTGCTGGGGCGCAGCTTCTTTGTTTCCAATGGCGATATTTTCATAAATACTGTCATGCAGCGTAAAGGTTTCTTGAAATACAAAGGACACCAAGTCCATCAGATTATCATTTTTCAATTCTAAAATGTTCTTTCCGCCGATGCAGATGCTGCCCTCCGCGACCTCCCAAAACTTAGGGATAAGCTGTGCAGCGGTGGTTTTTCCAGCCCCGGAAGCCCCGACAAAGGCGGTCAGGCTGCCCGCTGGCAGAGACAGCGTGATGTTTTTCAGCACGTCGATCTTGTCATATCGGAAAGTAACGTCCTCAAAGTTCACACCATAAGGCTGTGCGCGGTCTAAGGTCTGTATTCCCTCTGTTGTGCAGGGCAGATCCATAATGGTTTGGATTCGCCCCACGCCGCTCATGATCTGACTGAACATCATGGCAAAATTCATCAGATTGAGCAGACCGGAGAGAAACACCATACTCATGACCATAAAATACAAATAATCCTGCATGGGCAATGCTCCCCGGAAGTAGAGCAGGCCGCCCAGCGGCAGGGCAAAAAGGATTCCGCTTTCAACCAATGCCACAAACAGGCCGTAGGTATATCCCTGACTTTTGGTGCAACGTTTCCAGAACGCATTGTATTCCTCTACCGTGTCTGCATAGTCCCGATAGCTCTCAGCGGTCATATTGTAGGCTTTCATTACGGGCATCCCGTTGATGAACTGCATGATCGCCGTGTTCAGCTTTTCCAGCAGGCGATGATAGGTCGGCATCTGTTTCCCGGTAATCGCCATTGCCACACCTTGAATAATAAGCCCCAGCACCACAGGCACCAGCAAGCACAAAGCCATGGGGACATTGATCGTGAGCAGGTAAATGAATACGATCACAGGCGCGCATATTGCAGAGGTCACGTCCGGAATCTGATGAGCCAAAAATCTCTCAATCCGTTCCACATCTTCAATGATGACTTTTTTGATCTCACCCGAAGCATGGTCGGTGAAGAATCCCAAATTCACTTTTGCAATGTGCCTGCTGATCTGCGTGCGCACGTTGTATAGCGTGTTAAAGGCTCCAATGTGAGAAAATGTTCCTGAAACAATGGAGCAGAGAAATTTTCCTGCAATCGCTGCTGCGGCAATCAAGCCATAGCGCAAAGCATTTCCTTCACCATCCAGCAAAACCAAGATGCTTCGATACACCATGACATACGGGACAAACGAGCATAATGCGCTGGCAATCCCGAACAGGGCAGATACAAACAGATGCAATTTATACTTCCCGGCCAACTGCATTAAATAAGCAGTGCCGGATTTTCTTTTCTTTTCCATAGCGCCTCCTGTTATTCCCGCATGGCGGCCATGAGCCGCCATGCGTCATCAATTTGAAAGTCATCTGCCAAAGTGCCGTCCCGGATCACAAGCGCACGGCTACAAGTGGCAAGGGCACATTCCAAGTCGTGGGTAATCATCAGGATGATATGGCCCTTTTGGGCAAGTGTGTGAAGCTGCTTGCTGACAGAGCGCATATTACGGCCATCTAAGCCACTGGTAGGCTCATCCAGAACGATGACCGGTGCTTCGTTCAACAGGGCGACAGCCAAAGCAAGACGCTGTTTTTGTCCTCCTGACAGGGTTGCCGGATGCCGGTCTGCAAACTCTGCCAAATTCAAGAGCGTCAGCAACTCGTCCGCCCGCAGTTTCAATGTGGGCGTTTCCTTTTTGCCAGTCAAAAGTTCGTCGGTCAGGCTTTCTCCGAATAACTGGCTGTCCAAATCCTGCATGATATACCAAATCACACCGCGCCGTCTGCTCTTTTTCAATGGCTTTTCCGCAAAGCGAATCGTACCGCCGTCCTCCTTCAGGAGCCCTGACAGCAATTTCCCCAACGTGCTCTTTCCGGCCGCATTGGGACCCACAATCGCAACGATTTCTCCCGGTGAGCAGGAAAACGAAACGTCCTTCAACACTTCATGCAAGCCGAACCGCTTGTGTAGTCTCTCAACGCTTAACAAAGGCTTCTGTTCAGTTTCCTTACCACTATTAGCAGGGAATGGCAAGTTCAAGAGTTCCATACTGCGAAGCCCCCACTCGAAAACCTGCTCATGGGGCAGAATATTCATTTCCTGCGGCGTCATCACGCTGACGATTTCACCCTTATTCAAATAGACGATCCGATCTGCTATATCACGCAGATAATAAAGCCGATGCTCCGCAATCAAAATCGTCTTTCCTTGCTTTTTCAAAAGACGGACAAATGCAGCAAAGTCCTCCGTAGCTCCCATATCCAGATTGGCAGAGGGTTCGTCCATCACATAGATATCCGGGTCAATCGCCTCCGCAGAGGCGATTGCTACCCGCTGCCGCATACCATAAGAGAGGTATCGAACCTTCTGTTCTAAAAGGTCCGTAATGCTCAATGCCTCCGCTGCGTCCTGAACTCTTTTCACGATCTCGTCATGAGGGACACCGTAGTTTTCGCAGCCAAAGGCAATTTCGCCTGCTACCTCATTGGCAAAGAACTGGCTACGCGGGTCCTGAAATACATTCCCGACATACTTGCCTCGTTCCCATGAGGGAATCTCCGCCATGTTCTTCCCGAATAGCCATACTTCGCCGCTGAGCTCTCCCGTGAAGAAATAGGGGATCAGTCCATTTATCACGCGGGTCAAAGTACTCTTTCCGCTGCCGGAGGGGCCCGTCAATACGATGACCTCCCCCTTTTCTACGCTGAGATTGATATGCTTCAACTGATTCTCCGTGTCTCCGTAGGAGAAACTGAGATTTTTAATTTCAATCGCTGGATTCAATTTCTCACCTCACACCAAGATACACATGGCCGCTGTTGAAATAAACAGCGCAATCATGACGCCATCGCTTACAGCCATCTTGTTTAAGTAGTAGCCTTCCTTCTTGTAGGGACTCTCAATCCCGCGAACAACACTGGATGCCGCCAACTCGTCTGCAATTTTCAAGGAGCGAAACACCATCGGTACGACCACATATTCAAAGGTGTTAAGCGGATGTAAAACCACTTGAAGCGGAGAGAGCAGAAGTCCGCGCGTCTTCATGGCATCCAGCACATCAGAAAACTCCGAAGCCACCGTTGGAACAAAACGCTGTATGACAATCACCGTCAGCATTACGGAGGACGGAAGCGGCAGTTGCCGGAGGGCAGCAGTCAGCTTGCCCGATGGAGCCTGTGAAACAAGATAGACCGCCATAAAGACGGGGATCAGTTCGATCAGGAAAGTAAAAAGCATGGGGGAAGGAATATTGATACCATGGCGCACATTGAATGTAAGCCATCCGTAGCTAATGAGGAAAGCTACTAAGAACTTCAGTCCCTTTCCCCAATACCCGAATATTGTCATCACAAGAAACAGTGCGGCGGTGCAGGCAATATGCAGCCACATGTTTTTGCAGAGAAAAGCCACGGCACAGACACAAACAGCCAATATCAAAAGCGCAAAAATGTTGACGCGGCGGATCAGTTTTGTGTTGTTAATTACGGCTTCCATCACTTTACAATTCCTGCTTTCTGGAAATGGCGTCTCAAAATACGCTGTCCAAAGAGGCAGCCAAGCAGGGCAAGAGCTACCGTGATCGCACAGGCTCCAATCATGTGCCACGGGCTGGAGAGCATATTGAGTTGCATATCAAAGACCTCCTGAGAAAAGCCTTCCGTGGATGCCTTTGCCACATAACTTTCCCAAGCAGCCCAGATCGGAACAGTGTTTCCGATAATCATGCCGAGGCCATAACAAGACCACCCGATGGCGTTGCGCAAAGGCTTCCGATAGCTGTCCTTGCCCAGCATCACAAGCTCGCAGATTACACCTACCAGCAGAAAATAAGGAAGCAGGAATACATAGCCGCCTAAGGCACTGATGATGCCAAACACAGTGCTCCACACCATCAAAATCCCGTGTTTGTTCAGTCGGTTAGCAACAACAAGATAAAAGGTTGCACAGAAAAATTCTTGAATACCGGCAGAGCAGTAAAGGTACAGGAATGGAAACGGAAGTGTCAGAGCACCAACCGCTCCATATACTGCAAATGTTAGGACCATCATGGCTGCAATTACCATCACGTCCCGCGTGGTAAATCTTTTCTTTTCAGTCGTAGTATTCATAAAAAACTCCTTTCAAAAAATAGTTCTGTAGGATTCACAAGAATGAGTTAGAGTAGGCTAACCAACGGGTAAAAAACACCTCCTTACGCAAAATACAATTTCCATGCACTACCGAAAAAATCTGCAATGAGATGTATTCTGTCAAGTGCTTCGTCCTTTTCCAGCTTATGACGCACAATCTCGAAGAACGCATAATACTGTGCGCTAAGTAGAATATGTATTTCGTCAAGCGTCAAGGGACGGCACGAATAGCCCTGGCGAATCATCTCCTGCTGAAAGGTATAAGTCTGTTTTTCTTCTTCCTCAATAAGCTGATCCACAAAGCTTTCGTAGGCGCTTCCGGCAGACTGGCTGATAAGCAGGTAGAAAGCATCCTTGTTTGCGAAAATGTACTCCACCAGCACGGAAATAACCTCATCAGAAATATTCCACATATTTTCCGGATGGCCATCTGTCAGAGAAGCGAAGCCCCGTTCTCCACCTTTGCGATACAAATCCAACATATGATCCGCAACCGGTGACACAAGTGCGGCAAACAGGCTTTCTTTATCGGCAAAATACCGAAAAATTGCGCCAGTGGTCAGCCCAGCTTGTTTTGCAATACTGCGAACGGAAGCATCGTTATATCCCTTTTCCATGAACTCCTTTTTGGCTGTGTCTAAAATCAGTTGTTTTGTATCTTCACTCTTACTCATGCTAAGCACCTCCCAGGAAAATAGCATTGCTATTTAATTATACACAGGTTTCGTCAAATGTCAAGATAGCAGTGTTATTTTAAGCCCAAATTTACAAACGTAGCAAACGTGGCAAGCAGGGCAAAGAGGTACCCACTTTGCTTTTCGGGCAATTTCCGCCGCCGCGAAAACTGCCCTCTGCTTGTCAGGGGTAACGCCCCTGAAACCCTTTGAACACACATAAATGTGTGGCTGCGCGTTTCTGCGAAACGCTTTAGGAGCATGGCCGTTACTGGCGATCATGCTCCTTTTTCTTCTCCTCCTCGCGCTCGTTTTTACCCAGCATACGATCCACGTTCTGCTTGTGGAGCAGCAGCTCGCGCATCTCATCGCGCGAACGCCGGTATTCGGCATACGCCGCCTTTTTTTTCGGCAAGCAGCTTGGCATATTCCTCCTGCAAGCTCTTGACGGTGGGGAGCTTTTTGACGCCCAGTTCGTCAAAGGCTTTCTTTGCCGCTTTGTGCAGAAGGATGTCGCCCCCATGATCAGCAAGATACAGACGGACACGAGCGGATGGCAAAAACCTGTCCGGACGGCGCAGCTCGTCTGCGGCAGTAAGACGGATTATCTTTTCGTTGCTGACAGCGGTCCCGGAGAAACCAGCGCCAAAGGCTTGACCGTACCGCGGTTCGGATATGAAGCTGCAGCACATTTACTTCTGCGGAAGTGTTGATGCTGTGGCCTACTTCAAAAATCAAAGCGAACTAACGCAAACGGCACGGAAACTCCGTGCCGTTTTTTATTATACTGCATATTCCAAATCCTAATCTGCATATATTTTTAGAAAAGAATATGCAGATAATTCAGATGACCGCTTGCATTTCTGCATATAGTACGCTATAATTATATGTAGAAAGGCTGGTGCTGTATGAGAAAATTCGATTACTCCTTTTTGAATAACGGTATGCTGCCGGCAAACCTTGTGAACCTCACTTCCAATATTGCAGCGCTCAAAACTATGGCAGGCGTGCGCAAGGACGAATACACGCAGATTTTCACGGAGCTTGAGGCTGTCGCAAAGGTACAGTCCATCAAAAGCTCCAACGCCATTGAGGGCATTGTGACTAGCGATGAGCGTATCGCCGCCATTGTCAATCAGAACAGCGCGCCGCTGAACCACAACGAGGCCGAAATTGCCGGGTATAGAGATGCACTGAATGAGATTCACTTGGGCTATGAACACATCGACTTTCGGCAGAGCGACATTCTGCGGCTGCACGAAATGATGATGAGCTTTGCGGGCTATGAATATGGTGGGCAGTACAAGACAGACGATAATGTGATTCTGGAGATCGACGCTGACGGAAACCGCCGTGTCCGTTTCCATCCCACACCTGCAAGTGAAACGCCGAAGGCAATGGAGCAGTTGGAGCTTGCCTATCTGGCTGCCCGAAGCGAGGCAAATATCAATCAGCTTCTTCTGATCCCCTGCGTGATTCTTGACTTCCTCTGTATCCATCCGTTCCGGGACGGCAACGGCAGAATGTCCCGTCTGCTCTCGCTGCTTCTGCTATATAAAAACGGCTTTGACGCCGGGAAATATGTGTCTTTCGAGGAACAGATCAACAACTCCAAGGCTTATTATTACGAAGCCCTGCGGCAGTCCTCTGCCGGTTGGGAAACGAATGAGAACTCTTATTTCCCCTTTATTGAGAATTTCCTGTCCACGCTCTATATGTGCTATAAGGAGCTGGACAAACGGTTTGCCGTGGTACACGGCAAAAAGATCACTAAGAAGGCACGTGTGGAGGCGACCGTTCTGAACAGCCTGACCCCGCTTTCCAAAGCCGAAATTTGCAAAATCCTCCCCGATGTCAGCCCTACTACCGTCGAGGCCGTCCTTGGGGTAATGGTCAAGACCGGTTCGGTAAAGCGGATCGGCGCAGGACGGACGACACGGTATATTAAGGCGTAAGAGAAATTTACTTTAAACCAAAGGTAGGAAATTGTTCATGGGTCGAGCTAAGAGAAAAAGAATTGCAAAGCAGCGCAAAAGCCGTGAAAAGTGAAATTTGATTCGTCTAAAAATGGGAAAACGTATTTTTTCAATTTGACCAAATACAACAAGAAATTATCCGGAATATCAAATCGCGTAGCTGCACCGTCCTTTTCCGTCCGTCCATGCTCTAACGCTCCTTTCCGTTCATAGAGGGTTTGGGACGCTTCCCAAGGGTCTGCCCCAACAGGCGATAGCCTGTAAGGGTACAAGCAATTTTCAACCGACGCGCCGCAGCGCGGGAGGTCGAAAATACGGAAGTGGGTACCCGCTTCCTATGCTTGCTGCGAAAGTTATTCCCTCATTCTCTATACCACAAGAAAAATGGATTTTGCCAACCGGCGGAAAAACATTTACATTCTTGCTCTTGAATACAACTTAAAAAAATGCTATACTTATACATAAGTATCTGCCTGCACTTTCGGCAGATTGATTTTTGCGCATTAGTTAGAGGCAGCTAACCACAAGGAGGTGTTGACTTATTATTATTTCATACCCTGAGGCTCGTTTTGTTCCCACCGCTGTAAGCATTGCTGCATCAAGTCAGATTATGCAGGCGAATAAAACAGCCGATAATCAATATCTCATTCCCCGCATGGACGGTATTATTGAAAACATTGATATTGCCGATGGAATATTGTTGACAACATCAGAGTTTGTTTCACAGGAAGATATTGAAATGACAACAACACACGACGATTTGAGCCTGTTTCAGATTTCCTTTTGCATTGATGGCAATATGGAGTGGTCTTACATCAATAACGAGGTTGTTCATCAATTTCAAATTGCGGCACAGCAGAGCCAAGTACGCTATGGAACATTTAAGGAGTGCCGAAGTAGAATAAGCGGAAACAGGAAATTCAAAGGCATTAGCATTACTTTGGATGAAAAAATCTTTGAGCAAATTTTCACCTGTATCAAAATAAGGGGGGCATTATATGATACAAGAAAAACAGCGCCCGTAAGAGTATATACCTACACACCAAACATCAGTAAAATTCTCTCTGAAATCCTTGCTTGCCACTTTTGTGATGAAATGAAAAAGATCTATCTGCAAGGAAAAATTTTTGAGTTAATTGCTGTTTACTGCGACGAGGTTATTTGCAAATCTCCTACAAATGACTTTGGCATCCGTATTAGTGTGGAAGATTACAATGCGCTGTTGAAGGCACGAGAATTTATTGGTGAGAACTTCGCCCACCCCCTCACAATTCCAATTGTTGCAAAGGCGATTGCTATCAACGAGCAAAAATTAAAGGATGGATTTAAGCGGTGCTTTGGAGTTACAGTTAATGATTATGTTGTAGAAAAACGGCTGGAAGCAGCGATACGATTATTGAAAACTGGAAAACATACAGTGCAGGAAGTGACATGGATGGTGGGGTATTCTCATACGGGATATTTCATCGAGCTTTTTCGGAAGCATTATGGAATATCCCCCGGCGAAATGTTAAAAAACAATTGTCTTTGATCATGTTAGCTTCTCCTACGAACAGGGAACGAAAATTCTTGATG
>ERZ824598.2450-NODE-2450-length-19167-cov-19.217874_pt1 | contig 19167 bp, 19 predicted proteins | sample MGYA00519934_ERZ824598 | MGnify/ENA primary metagenome ERZ824598 (study PRJEB31778, sample SAMEA3449177) | human gut metagenome | biome: human gut; feature: human-associated habitat; material: faeces | place: United Kingdom | collected 2010/2012 ...
TAATTGTTCTAGTTCATCATTTGAACAATATCTTTTATAGCCTAAATCTTCTCCCTCTGGTCCATATACCATTACATTTACTTCGTACATAATTAACAGCTCCTTTTTAACAACAAATATTATTTTAGTATTATAAAGATTATATACAAGTCTTGACAATTTATTTTCTTCTTTTTCTACCCAAAGAAGCAAAAAGGTGGCCCAAATAAAAACAATACCTGTTGATGCTGATATTGATTTTTATTTGGTGTATTAAGTTGTTAAATGCTGTAGGGTAAATCTACAACTACAGCTTTTCTTGTAATCACAAGTAATATATATTTTTTTTATTTTTTTAATTTTGAAATTCTTAAAAATTCATTTATATTATTATCAAATGTCTTCACATCAATATTTAAAAGTTCTTTAGTTTTATAATTTTTTTTAATAACATTTTCAAATATTAAATACTCAGGATATGTTCCTTGATAATAACGTTCAAGATTTATCTTTACCTTCTTATCATTTACTTTTAACATATCTAAAAAAGATTTTAAAATACTAGTCATTAAACTATAAATTTTATCATTTTCCTTTTTAAAAGAAAACAAGGAGCAATAGTCATCAAAAATAACAAAAAATTCATCATAGTTAAAATCAATAATTTTCGAATAATAATTGATAAATTTTCTTACAATTTGATTATTAATTTCTTCAATTTCTTCGTTAATTGGATTCTCATAATCAACATCTTTATAATTAAATGCAAACCAATTAATGTATGGTAATAATAAATTTCTTAAATTCATAAGTAAAGAATAATACCTAATACAATAATTTCTTTTTGAATTCAAAAAAGTTATTAAAGACGTAGCGATTGATATAATAGCACCGCTAAATATTGAAATAAAAATATTAAATAATATATTACATATCCATCCAGAAAAAAATGAACTAACTAAAATTATAATCAGTGAAACCACTGATAAAAAAATGCTTATCCAAAAAATTTTTTTATTTAAAATCACTTAAAACAACTCCTAGTTCTTCATTACTTTTATAATATCATTTTTAGTGAGAAAAAACAAGTATTTTCGCTTATTTTACTATAAAATCTAGTTTTGAATACTAGAACAATATACTTTTCAGTTTTTTTTATACTTAAAGAGGAAATAAGATTTAGTTGACTGAACACAAGCATTTTCAATATTTGTCTCCCATCAACTTTGAAAAATCATGAAAATCTCGCTAATTTTGTACTGCCAACGAAACACAATATAAAAAATTGCATTTTTCTATAAATGCAAGAAATTAAAATAATGCCTTAATTAAGCCATTTTATTTACTTTATTTACTTACTGCCAACAAATATATGGAGTCCCAATACCTGTACTTCCGATTGGAATAGCTTTATTTTTGCCTTGTTGTCTAAGTTCTTTTTAAATATTTTCCACTACTTTATTATCTTTTTTTGAAATAATTTGAAGATTCCATTCAATATTTGACTTTAATACACTTTGGGTAATATTGGCCGAACCAATTAAGATTTTATAGCAATCATCATATTCAAAAATATAACCTTTCTATGAAAACCTGCAGTCTTTTGATTAACCTAGTACAGCTTATAACAAAAAATTCCTAGAGCTTAGCCTAGGAATTAATTAATTTTTATTTAAGTTTTAGCACCAAATCATTAAGCTTATTTTTAACGTCTTCCGATACCATACCTTTAATAGTTATAGTATCAATAATATTAATATCTTTTAAATTATCTAACAATAACTTCATATTTTTATTAGCCATAGGTGCCCACATTCCATTTTCAATTAATGCAACATCACGCTTTTGATAATTATGGTCAATCAAATGATGAATAAACTCCTTCATATAAGGAAATATATCTCCATTATATGTTGGTGATGCAAGTACAAGCTTAGAATACTTAAATGCTCCTTCTAAGACATAAGATCCTTCCGTTCTTGCAAGATCAAATATTTCTACATTTGTATTTTCTTCCTTTAACTTATCATATAAATATTTACAAGCTTTCTCTGTATTTTGATATACACTACAATAGCAAATACAAACACCATTAGTCTCAGGCTCATAGCTACTCCAAGTTTTATATAAATTTAAATAATATCCTAAATTTTCTTTCAAAATTGGTCCATGAAGAGGACAAATAATTTTAATATCAAGTGAAGAGGCTTTATTTAAAACATTAGTAACATTTTGACCAAACTTACCAACAATTCCAAAATAATAACGTCTAGCTTCATTTAACCAATCACTTTCATCCATGCTAGAGCCAAATTTACCAAAGCCATCAGCTGAAAATAATATCTTATCATAAGAATCATATGAAAAAATCACCTCAGGCCAGTATACAAGTGGAGTCGCGATAAATGTAAGTGTATGTCTTCCAAGAGATAATGTATCTCCTTCTTTTACAACAATTCTTCTTAGATTATAATCCTTACCAAATAAATTTTTCATTATATTAAATACCCCAATTGATGAAACGATTATAGCATCAGGATATTTTTCCATAAAAGAATCAATATTAGCTGAATGGTCAGGTTCCATATGATGCACCAAAAGATAATCAGGCTTTTTATCACTTAGCACTTTCGCAAGGTTATCTAACCATTCTTCTTTATAATTTTTATCTACAGTATCTAATACGCAAATTTTATCATCCAAATGAACATAATAAGCTGTTTTTCCAGTACAATGATAGACAATACTTTTAGCAATTTTATTCAAAATCCCCATAGTATATTATCCTAATTTATTATATTTTTTAATGACTTGATTGTTTATTACCAATCTCCATATTTATCATAAAAATGATTTTACTTCACTTTAGCATGTGTATTATCAATTCATCAATAATATATTCTTTTAACAATTCTAATTAAATATTTAATTTGATGAAAGAATCTTTTTCATCATCATAATATAATGCATCAGGATATAATTTTATGAAAGCAGCTTCAAACAAATTTAAAATTTTATAATTATTATATTCAACATCTAAAACATGAGCATTGGCAAATGGTAAAGTAACATCAGCCGATTCAAATTCTCTTAAGGCTTCTTTTTCAGTTTCAGATTCTCCAAATTCATTTACATCATTTATATCAATAACCAATAATGCTTTATTTTTCTTATTAGGTACCCAGTAATTTTCAAATGGTTTAATGCCACCTAAATTATATTTTAAATTAGCTAATTTTAAAATTTTCTCTAAAGAATCCTTTGTTATAAATTCTTTTGTAATATAACTAATATTATTCATTATTCTTACTTCCCTTCTTTTGTTTTTTAGGATCAAATATTATTTTTTTCATATTAGGATTTTTATTTTTTTCTTTTAGATATTTAACTAAATTTTTTTCTCTTGAAAAAGCATTAAAGCCTTCTTTATTTAGTTGTTTTCTTTCAGTATTGTTAAGGTTTGGAGCCATACCAATAGGTTCTTTCACTGAATACCGTTGATATTTTCTTAATTGCTTTCCAATTCCAGACTTTTTTTCACAAGTCTTCACTTCAATATTAGCATATTTAGTTTCAATGTCAATATCAGTTATTCTTCTATTTCCATCATAAATATCCTTATCCATGGCAATGATTTTTATTCCATTTAAACGCAGTTTTCTAGCAACTTTTCTTTCATATTTTTTCCCTTCAATATTCCCATGTTTTTTTCTTTTATAATGATTTAAAAAAAACATTTTTCACACCACCTTATATAATCTTTGTAGTTTGCCCCCTACATCTATAATTATAAAGAAATATAGTATTTATGACAAAACCCTATATTACAAAATATTTGGTGTTGTATTTTTATGTAATATTATAGTAATAAAGCCATTTTATTGGTATAATTTAAATATTTAGAGTGTGATTATTACACACCAAGGAGGTATATATGGCAAAAACAAAATACAAAATTAGACTTTCATTCACAACTTATTATACTTTATTAAATGATATGTATACATTTAATTTTATTAAAGAAAATGGCGACCCAAATCAAAATAATTTTTACAACACATTAATCTCAAGCTATTATAACAATTTAAAATCTAGATACAACGAAATTAATGATTATATTTTTAATGAGCTCTATTCTCACATTAAAGATAAAAACAAAATCAGTAAAATTGCCGATTCATTAAATACAAAAATAAATGAAATATATCATTCAGATTTTAATTATAAATATCATAATTTTGATATTTATATTTATCCTACTAAAGATACAGCCTCAATGTATGATGAAATCGAAAATAATGAATTAAAAATTGAATCAATGAGTGAGTTTATAAGAAATCTATTTAATGAATATGCAAAGGCTCCTTCTTATGAAAGAGAAGCATGTCTATATTTGAATCATATAATTAAAATTAAAAAGGCAATTTCGAATCAAAATGTGATAATTATCAGAAATACTCGAGACGCTGAAATACATTTAAAACCATTTTCTATCATCCCATCGAGAGAAGAAACTTATAATTATATTATTGGAATAACTGTAAATAATAAATCAAATGTGAATTTTTCAATTAAATTATCTAGAATTAAATCCGTAACAATTTTAAAACAATACTTTTCATTTAACCAGGAAGAACTTGAAAACTTTAAATTTCAATTACAAGATGGACCTGAATTTTTGTGTAATGAAACAAATCACGCAATAATTAAATTTAGTAAAGAAGGTGTAAAAAAATTTAAAGCTTGTTATAAGGATAGACCAGTACCTACAAACATCAATGATGAAACAGATGAATATATTTTTGATACAGACCTCAACAAACTATATTTATACTTATTACAATTTGGTAGGCATGCTAAAGTAATTGAGCCAATCGAATTAAAAAATAAGCTTAATAATTTTCATATGCAAGCTATTGATAATGACTAACAATTATATAAAAAAATCATTTTTATCAATTTTAATGATAACAATGAATTGTCGGTTCCATAAAATACAAAACTTTGCATATCCAAAAAGTAAAAAAACAAAGTAGTATATAGTGAAGCCATTTTTTTAGTAGTAACAATGAGTTGTAGGCTCCCCAATACATGTACTTCCGATTGCAATAGTTTTATTTTTGCCTTGTTGTCTAAGTTCTTTTAAAATATTTTCCACTACTTTATTATCTTTTTTTGAAATAATTTGAAGATTCCATTCAATATTTGACTTTAATACACTTTGGGTAATATTGGCCGAACCAATTAAGATTTTATAGCAATCATCATATTCAAAAATATAACCTTTCTATGAAAACCTGCAGTCTTTTGATTAACCTAGTACAGCTTATAACAAAAAATTCCTAGAGCTTAGCCTAGGAATTAATTAATTTTTATTTAAGTTTTAGCACCAAATCATTAAGCTTATTTTTAACGTCTTCCGATACCATACCTTTAATAGTTATAGTATCAATAATATTAATATCTTTTAAATTATCTAACAATAACTTCATATTTTTATTAGCCATAGGTGCCCACATTCCATTTTCAATTAATGCAACATCACGCTTTTGATAATTATGGTCAATCAAATGATGAATAAACTCCTTCATATAAGGAAATATATCTCCATTATATGTTGGTGATGCAAGTACAAGCTTAGAATACTTAAATGCTCCTTCTAAGACATAAGATCCTTCCGTTCTTGCAAGATCAAATATTTCTACATTTGTATTTTCTTCCTTTAACTTATCATATAAATATTTACAAGCTTTCTCTGTATTTTGATATACACTACAATAGCAAATACAAACACCATTAGTCTCAGGCTCATAGCTACTCCAAGTTTTATATAAATTTAAATAATATCCTAAATTTTCTTTCAAAATTGGTCCATGAAGAGGACAAATAATTTTAATATCAAGTGAAGAGGCTTTATTTAAAACATTAGTAACATTTTGACCAAACTTACCAACAATTCCAAAATAATAACGTCTAGCTTCATTTAACCAATCACTTTCATCCATGCTAGAGCCAAATTTACCAAAGCCATCAGCTGAAAATAATATCTTATCATAAGAATCATATGAAAAAATCACCTCAGGCCAGTATACAAGTGGAGTCGCGATAAATGTAAGTGTATGTCTTCCAAGAGATAATGTATCTCCTTCTTTTACAACAATTCTTCTTAGATTATAATCCTTACCAAATAAATTTTTCATCATATTAAATGCCCCAATTGATGAAACGATTATAGCATCCGGATATTTTTCCATAAAAGAATCAATATTAGCTGAATGGTCAGGCTCCATATGATGCACCAAAAGATAATCAGGCTTTTTATCACCTAGCACTTTCGCAAGGTTATCTAACCATTCTTCTTTAAAATTTTTATCAACAGTATCTAATACACAAATTTTATCATCCATAATAACATATGAATTATAAGTCATACCATCAGGAACCTTATATTGTCCTTCAAATAGGTCAATCTTTAAATCCTTAACTCCAACATATTTAACATCGTTTGTAATCATAACATAATCACCTCTAATAGTATTTTACACTTTTATAAAAAAAGATTAAAGGAATTTGCTTAAAAAATAGTCTCACTTCAAAAAAATACTCAGGATTTAACCTAAGTATTTTATACATTTAATTATTTTTTCTTTGTTTTCTCAATTTTTTCACAATTTTCACTAATTAACGTTCTAAGTCTATTACGATTTTTACATTTTAATTTTGAAAGGAAAACATTAGATTCAGCAATATACTCTTGACAAATTTCCTCATCATCTGTTCTGTCAATTTTTTCAATAACCTCAATTTTAGTATTATTAATTTTCGCAAAATATTCTATAAGCTCATAGCCAACACTTAAAAGTCTACTTTTATGTTCAATGACAATAATGTCTACCTCTTTTCGATTTATCATCGAAATCAATTTTTTAAGATTATCTCTTTCATAATCAAATGAAGAAGCCACATCAGTAATAATTTCATATTTATCATATTTACCTGCTATTGCAGTCTTAATCTTTTCGACTTGAGCATCAAGTTCAGCTTCTTTTCCTTCACAAACTCTAGCATATATAACAACATTTAAATCTTTTTTATATTTTCTTTCTTGTGTAAATGCTAAAATGCTATCTTCAGTATAATAACGATATCCATTATTTTTTACATAAGCAGGCTTTAAAACCCCTGTTCTATCCCAATTTCTTACAGTTTGGGCGGTAACACCAAGCATTTTAGTAACGGTTTTAGCTGAAACGTATTTCATAATTAAAAACTCCTTTTCTTACTTAGGTACATTATATCACACTTTTACAGTTTTAAAAAGCATTAGTTTTTTTTGAAAAAAACTATTATTCTGATGCAGATAGACTTCTTTTTCCTGTAATTTTCTCAAATTTCATTTCAACTATCAACGAATTATTAATTCCTCTACATCTTTCTAAATAATAATCTGATTATAATGCTCTAAAATCCTTTTTAACTCTAATTGCACTGGCATTTATTAAAATTTCATTTATTTCATCTTCCTTTAATACTTTTCTATCATATCTTCTCATTTTTCTCAAATAAAAAAAGTGAATCAAAAGACTCACTAGTGTATTCCAACAAAATATTTTTTATGACAATCCTTGCAAATATAAACATCATCTTTTTTATTTATAAATTCAAGCTTCATACAATATGGACAAAACGCAGTTTCTTTACTAGCTGATAGCTTAGCCTGCATAATCCTTTTATAGCTTAATTCGGTTGCATCATATTTTCTTAAAAGCTCATTTAACTCATCTTGATTACAAATTAAATTATAGGAAAGTTCATTCCCATCTGGTGATAAAATATTAATACTTGCTTCAAACATCTTAAATCCTTCTTTCTTTAACAAATAGAATTTTATCACAAAAGAAATATAATAATAGTCTTGACATTTAATTTTTCCAAATTTCGATATCATTAATATCATTTAGATTAATTTTTACTTTATTATCGAAGACTAAAACCTGATTAGTAACATCAATTTTTTTGATTTTTTCAGATGTAGTAATATATTTTCCACCATTTTTCTTTAAATCCTTCTCAAAATAAGTGATTTTATAATTTAGATTTTCTATATTATCCAGAAGATAGTTGATCTTATTATTTAATACTTCCTTTTCATCATCAGATAATACTATTTTTTTTATAACCTCACGGCCTTCTTCTTTAATCGATTCCTCATAGCCCTTTAGTGCCGCAAAAGTGGAAAATTGAGCAGCCCTTTGTTCTCTTGTTAAAGGTATATGCTTAGATTTAGGTCTTTCCATATATAATATTGCTTCATATTTAGGCTTCATGACCTATGCCCTCCAATTTGTTCATTACGTTCCTTTGAGGTTGCACCATCCTCAAGGCTCATTCCTTTAAGTAAAGAATTTCTTCCATATTTTTCCTTTACGTTTATAATTGTTTTTTGAAACTTATATTCTTTATCTAAAAGTTCTTTTCTTTTTAACTCCGAATCAATCGTTAAATCAATATCATCAAATAAAGTTACTTGTTTAAAATCCATACTTGGATTATAGCTTTCAGCTTTAATTAAATTATTAGCTGACATATTTAAACGCTTTATTTTAAGCCTTTTATCTGCAATTTGCTCAAATAAAGTATCAATTGCCTTTATCAATTCCGTTGTTGATGAAGTATAATACTCTAAATTAATACTTTTATGTGATGCCTTAATTGTAGATACTCCTAGATAATCCTCGTCAATTAAATTTCTATATTCATCAGCTATCTCAGGATTTTTCAAATTTTCACGGTCATAGCCAATCATTAATGTGATTTGATTAGTAAGTAGACCCTTTTCTACCAAATCAAGTGACAATGCATCAATCATTTCTTTGATTACAATCCGTGCCTTATTAAATGAATATCCCTCACATAATACCTGTCCCTGACTTATACTTCTAGCTTTAGGCTTATATGATTTAACATCACTTATTAAGGCTGGCTCATACCCCCAAGCATGATCAATAATGAGCTCAGCATTAATTCCGAATTCTTTAAATAAAATATCTTCATTTTCTAAGTTGTTATAATTCATTGAATACATGGCAATATCACCCATAGTATAAATACCAAGCTTATTTAGTCTTTTCTCAATTCCGTGTCCAATTCGCCAAAAATCGGTCAATGGTGTATGAGACCAAAGTTCTTTACGATACGATATTTCATCTAAGCTTGCAATTCTTACTCCATCTTTATCAGCTTTACTTTTTTTAGCAACAATATCCATTGCAACCTTTGCAAGATACATATTAGTTCCAATACCTGCTGTGGCTGTAATTCCGGTTTCTTTAAGTACATCCTTAATCATCGTTTTAGCAAGCTCATATGAAGTTTTACTACTTGATGCAAGATAATTTGTAGCATCAATAAAAACCTCGTCAATCGAATAAACATGGATATCCTCTTTAGCAATATATCTTAAATATATTCCATAAATTTTTGAGCTTATCGCTATATAATGAGCCATTCTAGGTCTTGCAATAACATATGCTAATTTAAGATTAGGATTTTGCTTAAGCTCATCCATATGAAAAGATCTATTAGTAAAGCGATGATTAAACGCTTTTTCTCTTCTTTCTTTATTAATTTCCTTTACCTTTTGTTTAACCTCAAAAAGTCTTGGCCTTGAAGGAATTCCCGCCGCCTTCAAGCTTGGTGTCACCGCAAGACAAATAGTTTTGTCCGTTCTTTGGGCATCAGCTACAACTAAATTATCCAACATAGGATCTAAATTTCTATCAACACATTCAACTGAGGCATAAAATGACTTTAAATCTATACAAATATAAGTTCTTTTCATTTAATATACCTCCTCTTTATTTATATTATGTGAAAAAACTTATTCAATAATCATAAAGCTAAAGAATAAGTTTAATAATTAATATTAATTTTTCCTAAAAATATTTATTCTTTTTAAGCCTTCCTTAAAACGTGAAGTTTCTTGCTCAAGCTTCTCACGTTGATGAAGAATTCGCTCTTTTCTTTTTTCTTCTCTTGATAATCTTTCGTCTTCTAAATATTTATTTGCAATATCTTCTACATTTTTTCTTTGCTTAAGCTCTTCTTTTGATAAAGAAGGCTTTATAACCTCATTATCTTCAGGATCACTTAGGCCTGCTTTTTCATTAATAAAGCCTAATATTGAGCCTTTAATACCGTCATTTGCAATTCTTTCACCTTTATTTATATATTCACTGATTTTACTTTCCTCATAATCCATTTTGATTGATGTTATAAATAAATCAATATATTTTGAGACGAAATGAGAAATAATACTTACAGCAATTTGAATACCTAATGATACTAAAGAAACAATATTAATAATTCTTTCAAAATCAGAAATAGGATCCTTATACATTTCAACAAAAGCCACAACAATTGTAAATATACGAATCATATATTTTATTACGGTAACAATTCTTTTAACAAGTGGTTTCACTCTTTTTTTATAATATTTATTATCTGATACAAGTCCAATAACATAGAATATAAAATATATTATACTTACTGCACTAAGGCAAGAATAAATAACTAAATATAATAAGCTATTTACATTATTATAAATTAAATAAGCGTAATAAAACAAGAAAAAGATTTGAAGAATAGTTTCAACAATTCTTTCCGTTAAAACAACATCATGCTTAAGTTTTTTTAATACTCCATACGTATTATCATAATAAACGAAATCTTTCTTTTCCACAATAAAACACCACCTTTATTATACAATTAGTAACCTCAACTTTAAAGAAAAAATTATATATTATATAATGAATTAATATCAATACATTCATAGTCACAATCATCATAACCAGATGTACTAATAAATGCATATTTAATGTTTAGATTTGTCTTTATATTATTTATTTGTTCGATTTCTTTTTTCATTTCACTCAATGTTAATTTATTTTTATAATATTTTACCTCTATAATTTTTAAGTAATCATTAAATTCTAATGCAACATCAAACACGCCATTTTTCTTATTTTTGGCATCATCATAATAATATGTTCCAATATTCTTTATCCCTTTTAGCTTACCATTTATACTTAAAATAGAGTAATAACTTCTTACAATTTCTTCAAATCTATGTGATATAAAAGTAATTAATGATTCCTTTACATAAGCTTCATAAAAATTATTAATACCTAGAGTCACAATTAATGAATTTTTTCCATAAACATATGTATAAAAAAATCTTAAAACATTATCATTAAGTTCATAATAAGCTTTTTTATCATCATTCAATTTATTAACTGGATAAGTTTTTTTAAGTAATTTTATTTCTACTAAAGATTTTAAGGATTTGGCAATCTTGCCTGTCTTTTCTACATCGACATGACTTTCAATTTCTGAATATCTTTTTTTGCCATTAGCAATAAAAGCTAGAATTTTTTTTGCTTGCAAACTATTAATGGCGTCCGAAATCAATAATGAATCTGCATAATTATATACAAGACTATGTTCATCTAATAATAACTTTTTTATATTATTTTCAAAAGAATCTTTATTATCAATATATGAATTTATATATGGACTCCCACCAAATATAGAATAAAAAGCTATTTTATCCATTATTGATTTATTTTCATAAAATGAACTAGTTTCTATATAATTCAATTCTTCTATGCATATTTTTTTAGTAAATCTTCCAAACAAAGGATTTCCTTCTGTTAAAAGCTCATTCATCATACTAATTTCAGAACCACATATAATAAAATTCAAATTACTAGAATAATTATCAAAAACATCTTGGAAAACACTATCAACCATGTTTTTATTATTGGTTTTCTTTAAATATGGATATTCATCAAAAATAAAAGTATATTTTATATTCAAACTATTAATATATTCAAATACCTGTTGGAATGTATCAAAAGAGACATATGATGGTATAGCTACTACTTTATTTAATACTATTCGTAATAATTTTAAATTTTCTTTTAACGTATCTTGAATACACTCAAAGTATATAAATTTTTTTTCCCCTTCCATTAGCTTCTTAATTAAAGTGGTTTTGCCAACTCTTCTTTTGCCAAATATTAGAATTTTTTTTGATATGCCTTCTAACTCATTATTGATTTCTTTTAATTCTTTTTCTCTATGAAAAAACATAATATTCCTCCATTATACTGAATTATTTTTCAGTGACTTTTTTTTCAGTATTATTTTAGCATTTAAAAAGAATAATTTCAAGACTATTATAAAAATACCATTAAGTATTCTAAATATCAATTGAAAATTCATCACGATTTAAATCTTTAAAATGAATATTTTTTTTATAAGAGGTAAAAAGCGACTGTAAAATCTACTTTTCACAGTTACTTCCATTTAGTTTGTATTACATTTTCATTTAGCTTCTAATATTATTTCATCAAAGTCAATAGTAATGGAACTTTTAATAATTTTTATTATAATGTTATTATCATCATATTTAATATTCCCTGTCATAATAATATTATCTCTAGATCTTTCAGAACTAAAATATTTAAAACAATCTTCTTCACTCTCTAAATCAAATCCTATATCTCCTTTATTATAAAATTCAATTCTTTCCATAGAATATCTCCATAAAACCAAAACTTCCAATTCACCACTATCTATAGTAATATAGCCACTACTATAACATGAAGCGTATAATTTGTTTAATTCTATTCCATATTCATCATTATATATAGACAATCACTATTATATATAGACAATCACTATTGTCTAACATCTTTTCTATTTTTCTAGAATCAATTCCTGTGCATGAAATCAAAAACCATATAAAAATTATTATTAAAAATAATTTTTTTCTCATAATGAAGACCTCCCAAAATCATTAAAGGTTTTCTATTTCTACTATTTAACCACTTTTTTAAATCGTTTATATATTTTCTATAATTAGTATCACCTGATATGATTTTACTATTAATTACACCTTTTATAGCAATTTTATTAATATTTAATTACACCTTTTATAGTGTTTTTATTGATGTTTAATTACACCTTTTGTGACCTTTTTTGCTTTATTTTAATATTAAAAAAGAAAATGTTTCAAATTAATATAAAAATACCATTAAGCATTCAAAAATTTTAATAAATCAAAGCTTAATGGTACTAATTAATTTTATTTTCAATATAAAATACTATTTATTTAACTAACTTATCCTTAACATTTCTTACTTGCTTACTTAATAAATATACTTCATATCCAGCACCTAAAATAATGAAAAATATTGTCATTATAAAATCACGAATAACACCTTCTCTAAAGCCCTCGACATTATCAAGTGCATAGCTAAATGCTTTAAATGATGTATAATCATATCCCGCATTAATGGCATAAGCCTTTGATGCAAGTAAATATATAATTAATAAAATTCCAACTAAACATACAATCATTGTTCCTGTAACAATAAAAACCATATTTCTATTAACTTTTCCACCAAATTTTTTATAGAAATAAGCGCCAAGTGTTATTCCAACTAAAGCAGGTATGGCTGAAATAAAGCCCATCAAATACAATATAAATGATAATATAGCTGCTATTGCACCTCCAAGTAAAGCACCTCCAAAGCCTTGTAAATAATTATTAGGTTGATTATCATAAGCTTCATTTCGTTTTAAAATTTCTTCATTAATTCTATCCTTGCAATCTTGATCAAGACCAATAATAAAACCACTATCATTTACTTGAAGCTTATTTAAATCATTTAATTTAGAGCCACAAACTGGACAGTAATTAGCATTTAAGCCATCATAACCTTTGATATAGTTAATAATAATATCGAGCTTTGACTTCAAATTTTTGGCCATCGCACCAGCAGTCACATCTGTTACACAAACTAATAATCCGTAACATGTCCGAGTAAAATTACAATATTTAATTTTAGCATTTTTTAAAGTAGTAAAAAAACTATCCCACTTTTCTTCGGCAATAAATGTTGAAATTTGAATTGTTAATGGTAATCTACTCATCAAATTATAACTAATATTAACCTCAAATCCTTCATAAATGCCATAAGCATTATTTCCTGTCACATTAAAGCCTAACTGGCTTATTGTATTTTCTATTTTCTTATTTATTTTGCTCTCCTTAATATTCCTAACTACATTATATCTTTTTTTAAAATTAAAAGCAATAACTAATCCAAAATCAACTTAACTCAAAAAAAGATACCAACTATAAATTGATATCTTATTTAAAATTATTTTTATTACTAATTTACTTTATATATTCATACGCAAGACGGGGTGTATTATCACTTGTAATAATATTTCCACAATATTTAAAGCCAGCTTTTAAAATAGAATGCTGCATCACCTTATTATTTTCATGGGTATCAATTCTTAAATGATTGTAGATTTCTTTTGAAAAGTCAATGCTTTCCTTAAATACTCCCATTTTTCTACCATTTGATGCAATTCTATGAATTGTTGCGTATAAAGTATCATCTAACCATTTTCCATCATATATTTTTTGGTATGTTGGATCTTTACCATATATTAGTGCAAATACACCATAAAGTCCCTCATCATCATATAAAACATAAGAGATTCCTTTTTTAATATCTTCTTCAATTAAAGATTGAGCTGGATGTATATTTCCCCACTGAGTACTATTTCCATTCTTTTTCATATATTCTCTTGCATAATGATAAATATTTAAAATATCTTCTAAATCCTCTAGTTTAGCCTTTCTAATCATTTTATTCACCTTTTTTTATTACTTTGGCTTTTAATTTTTGAAGCTTAGAAATAGCCTTATCAAGCTGGCGCTGTGCTTCATCATACTCTTTAATATAACTATCTAAAATACTACCAACATTTTTTTTAGCAACATCAAGCTCATTTTTCAGCTTATTTAAAAGCTCATGCTCAATATTTAAAGATACTTCTCCTTCATATTCTTTATCATGACCTAAAAGTTCCTCTTCTAAGCCATTAATTTTATTATTTAAAAGTTCATATGAAGAAATAAAAGTATCAATCATATTATGAAGTCCTTCAACCTTATGACCTAATGTATCTGTAAGGCTTGCCATTCCTTCTTTATATTGACTAATAAAAAGACGATATTTTTTGATTAAATCATTATATTCAAAAATTTCTTGATTTAATTTTTCATTTTTCTCATCAATATAATTATCTAAATGCTCTAAGCTTAAAGCTTCTTTAACATCAATCATTATTTAATCACCTCAATTTTCATACCTTTAATTTTATCTTCTAAAGTTTTAGTTTTACGGTCAAAATAACCGGTTGATGTAATAGCTATAATATCATCATTATCTAATAAATTAGCATTATTCCTAATAATATTACTAATTTCTAAATCCGTATAATAAATATCCTTACCCTCTCTTATATCCATCATATGGAGCATATTTGTATTATCAAGTACAATATAAATAATTCTTGCTAAATCAATTCTATTTTTAGCTTTATATAAATTAGCATGATCAATCAAGTCTTGAGTATTATTTTTATCATTATTATATTGATTAATTTTTCTAACTACGTCACTTAAAGAATAATAATCTTCACCTGAATAAAAGGTAAGATTGTCAGTAGTACCATCAAAATCCAAGTTCTTAAATGATTCTAAAGCTCTAAAATAATAATTTACCTTATCACTTATCATTTCATCCAAAAATAAATCAACATCAGTATCTAATAAAGGAGCGATTAATTTCTTTAAAGCATTAATCGTATTAGGCCCAAGCTTGGTATCGTCTTCAATTTGTAAAAAGTTAGTTCTACATCTTGTAATACCAACATAAAGCTGGTTATAAAAAATTCTTCCAGCTCTTGAATATGAAAAATCATCACTAAAAATACGTTCATATTCATTTGCCTTACTTGTACAAAGCTTATAAACCACTACAAAATCATTTTCGCGACCCTTAGCCTCAGAAACAGTAAAAACCTTATCTTCTTTACACTTATATTCATCTATCAATTCTTTTTTAGAGGTCTCATCTGCTACAATATACATAATATTTTCAATATTTTTAGCTGCTGATATTTGCTTAAGCATTTTACGACCAATACTCAAATTTAAAACTAAGTTACCATTGGTTTCAAAGGCTGAATCCTTATTACTCTTAAGGGGAAGATAACTACCTTGGTCTTCCGTACCAAATAATTCCTTTCCTTTATTTCTTAAAGCTTCAAGCTCCTTACAAATTGCAGCTGAATAGCGATAGGTTGATGATAATACTTGCTTCTTATAGTCTGAAACACCATTTATCATATAAAGCGTCTCTATGCTTTCAAGCTGAATGAAGGTTGGATTTATTGTTTGTTCAAAGTCACCAAAAAGGTGAATAACACCATGCTCCTCATCATTATAATTCAATCTTAAAAGTGTATGAATTTGTCTTTCTGTCATATCCTGAAATTCATCTACAATTATCTTTTTATAAATACCTTTTTTCAAAATAGTATCTAAATTTTGAATCACAAAATAAGCTAGATCATTATCATCATATAATTTGTTTTCATCCATATAGGCCTCGAAGGCCTTTGACATCTCATAAAGAATAATTGCTTCATCATCAAAGTCATCTCTTACTTTTCCCCGATATCCTTCAATTAATCTCGCTTCTCTTAAAAATAAGGGGTAATAATCTAGGCATTTTTTATCTTCTCTAACAGGGCTTGCAAAATCATAATAGCGATTAAAGGCCTCATAAAGTTTTTCCTCTTCCTTTAATTCCTCAATCTGATTAAAAAGCTTTGTATATCTTTTTTGTGCTACTAAATACCAATCGTGAAAGGAAGCTAGTGAGGGCTCATCTGTACTTTCAACATAATCATCAAGTAAATCATTTAAGGATTCAGCTTGAGTAGGGCTTAGCTTATATGTATCGGCTAAAAAGCTTTGTGTTTCTTTATCATTTACTTTATTAATAATTTTTCCTTTATATATCCCTCTAAAAAACAAATAAGGATAGTCAATACCATATTTAGTTATAATATTTTCAAGCTTAGGAAGATAATTCTTACTTAAACCTATATAACCATTATTTTTCCAATTAATAAAGGTATTTAAATTAACAATATTATTTTCAAGTAAATCATCTAAGCTTTGTTTCTTTTGAACTTGCTTAGTATATTTACCATTATAAATGGTATATCCTGGAATTAAAATTTCTGCATCACTTAAAACATTTAATAAAAAATCCTTAGTTGTCAAAACATTTTTACCAACTCTTGCTTTTGAATCATTAAAAAGAATATCAATTTCATAAGAAACATAATCACAAAGCTTTTCCGAATAGGTAATAAATACCTCTTCTTTTTGACTAAAACTTGATGATGCTTCAAGTGGCAAATTATTCAAATAGCTATGAATTGCAACATCAGTTTTTCCTGTACCAGCTGCACCCAATACAATATTATAGCCCTCTTCACTTGCAATTCTTTTTTGGGTATCATTAGGTATATATTCTCTTTTCCATTCATGAATAGCATCTAAGTTTTGGCGAATATTTTTAAAGTCAATATTAGATTCATAAGGTACTAAATAAAGCATTTTATATTCATCACTACCAAAGTGATGCTTATTTTGAACAAAATAAAAATCATAAATATCACTATATGAATATGACTTTAAGCCACTATAAATATTATCATAATTTTTAATTTCTTTACTTTTAGCTAGATAACTATCAAGTTCATCATCAGGTGATGTTTTAAGAAATTCCATAAAACGGTTAATACTTTTAAGTACATTACGATTAAATTCTTTTGTAAAGGCGCCAACTAATAAGGGATCATTTTCAAGACCATCCTCAACATGCTCAGTTCTTAAACGTATATTATCATATAAATCCTTAAAAAGGTAAATTTTTCTACTTTTCATATAGCCTCCTAAATCAATTAAAAAGGTTTAACATTTAACAAATGTTTATTGAATTATAGCATTTTTACTTTATAATGTCCAATTTTAAAAAAAACATTTACTTTATATAAAAATCTTCCAAATGACAGATTTATTATTTTATTTTTATACTTACACTTACTTTATTTACTAGATAAAAAACGTATTCTTTAGAATCAATAATTGCTTGAATTTTAGAAATTCTATCAGGTAAGCTAAAATAAATCAATTATACTAAAATAATAAAACTCCCTTATTTTAAGGAAGTCAAAATAATATAAAAATTAGATTAATTTCTATACACCAGAATAAGATGAGAAGCCACCATCGATTGGAAGCACTACTCCTGTTACAAAGCCAGCTGCCTCACCTGAGCAAAGGAATAAGGTTGCACCTACAAGGTCATCAACATTACCAAATTTACCCATTGGTGTAGAGGCTAAAATCTTGCCTGTTCTTGCAGTAGGCGTTCCATCATCATTATATAATAGCTTTTCATTTTGCTTTGTCACAAAAAAACCTGGTGCAATTGCATTACATCTAATTCCAACATGTGAAAAATGAACAGCTAGCCATTGCGTAAAATTAGAAATGGCAGCTTTAGCACCACTATATGCAGGAATTTTTGTAAGTGGAGTATAGGCATTCATTGATGATATATTTAAAATTGAACAATCTTTACGTCCTATCATGTCACACGCAAAAATTTGCGTTGGAAGTAGGGTGCCAATAAAATTTAGATTAAATACAAACTCAACGCCTGCCTCATCTAGATCAAAGAAGGTTTTAATTCCTTTTTTTTCATCACCAAGCTCTGCATATTCATTATCAGTTGTTGCACGAGGATTATTTCCCCCGGCACCATTAATTAAAATATCACACTTACCTAAATCTTTTAAAATTTCATTATGACATTTTTCTAATGATTCTTTTTTAAGCACATTAGCCTCATAAGCATAGGCAATACCGCCTTCTTCTCTAATTTCTTTAGCAAATACCTCAGCCGCATCCTTATTTAAATCAAGTAAGGCAACCTTTGCACCACATTGAGCAAGGCTGCGAGCTAAGTGTGAACAAATTACTCCACCTGCTCCTGTTACAACGCAAACCTTATTTTCTAAATTAATTTTAAAAGGTAGTTTCATTTTATTTTTTCTCCATTCTATCTAAGGCTTCCCAGATACCTGTAATATACATAGGGCCTAATGCTCTATCATATAGGCCATAGCCAGGCTTAGCCTTCTCATCCCAAATCATTCTTCCATGATCTGGTCTTA
>ERZ824598.2451-NODE-2451-length-19167-cov-5.431823_pt1 | contig 19167 bp, 17 predicted proteins | sample MGYA00519934_ERZ824598 | MGnify/ENA primary metagenome ERZ824598 (study PRJEB31778, sample SAMEA3449177) | human gut metagenome | biome: human gut; feature: human-associated habitat; material: faeces | place: United Kingdom | collected 2010/2012 ...
ATTCTGCCGGTGATTCTGAAGAAGAACCAGTTCAAGCGGACGTACTCGTCGGCGTGGTGGTACAAGCTCAAGTCCGGGTGCGCGGTGTACGGCGTGTTCTGGGACGCTGGGAAGTTCGGCGGGCTGGGAGACATCTCCATCCGGCGGATGGATCTGCTGAACCTGTTCTGGGAGCCTGGCGTGACGGATGTGCAGGATTCGGAACACTTTTTCTGCACGGAGCTGGTGGATGACGCGGCGCTGCTGCGCGCGTATCCGCAGCTGGAGGGCAAGCTCGGGCGTGGGGACTTCTCCGTGAGCCGGTATCTCTACGACGACCGGGTGGACACGTCCGGAAAGTCGCTGGTGGTGGACTGGTACTACCACACGGAGCGCGGCGGGAGAAAAATCCTGCAATACTGCAAGTTTGTGGGGGAGACGGTGCTCTATGCCACGGAAAACGACATCGCCGTGCCGACGGAGACGTGCGTGGTGGGGATGGACGAGAACGGACAACCCCTGACGCAGGAGGTTCCGGCGGGGCCGAGCATGGCCGAACGCGGTTGGTACGACCATGGGAGGTATCCGTTCGTATTCGATGTGCTGTTTCCTGAGGAGGGGACACCCGCGGGGTACGGGTATGTGGATCTGTGCAAGAGCCCGCAGAAGCAGATCGACCTGATGAACCAGGCGATTCTCAAGAACACGCTGGCCGCGGCGACACCGCGCTTTTTCATCCGCGCGGACGGGGCGGTGAACGAGGAGGAATACGCCGACTGGACAAGGCCGTTCGTCCACACGAACGGGAATCTCGGGGCGGACTCGATCGCGCCGATCCACACGGCGGGGCTGGACAGCGTGTATGTGGCGATTTTACAGAGCAAGATCGCGGAGATGAAGGAGACGGCGGGGAACCGTGACGTGGCCAACGGCGGCACCGCAGGCGGCGTTACCGCCGCCACGGCCATCGCGGCCCTGCAGGAGGCGGGGGGCAAGCTGTCACGGAACATGATCGACGACGGATACGAGGCGTTTTCCGACGTGGTGACCCTGTGCATCGAGCTGATCCGGCAGTTTTACAGCCTGCCCAGGCAGTTCCGGCTGCTGGGGGCCATGGGCCGGGAGGAGTTCGTCACCTATGACAGCCGGGGGCTTCAGCCCCAGGCGGTGGACGATGGCGTGATCGCCGGATACCGGGTGCCGGAGTTCGACCTGGAGGTGTCGGCCCAAGACGAGAATCCCTACAAGACCATGGAGTATAACCAGCTGGCCCTGCAGCTGTTCCAGATGGGGTTCTTCCGGGCGGATATGGCGGATCAGGCGCTGCGGTGCCTGGAGCTGATGGACTTCAAGAACAAGGACCAGCTGATGAGCAGCATCCTTCAGGGACAGGCGGCGGCCATGGAGCGGCAGCCGGTTCAGCCGGGATCCGCCGCCGGGGCGGAGGTGCGGCCGGTCAGCGCCATGGACCGGATGCGCCGGCAGACCCAGGAGGCGGTGAGGCCCCGGTGATCTGCGCGGTGTTCGGGGAGAACCGGATGACCCTGCGGGGTCATGCGGACTATGCGCCCAGAGGGGAGGACATCGTGTGCGCCGCGGCGTCGGCGCTGGTGTTTGCCCTGATCGGGGTGCTGGAGGAAAAGGGACAGCTGAGGGAGCTGGTGATCAGGCCGGGCCTGGTGACGGTGGCGGCGGAGGGGGACTGCCGGGCAGAGTGGCAGGTGATCCGCTGCGGGCTGGGACAGCTGGCGGGAAAATATCCGGCGTGCGTTCGCCTGGAGGCGTGAGCATAGAGGGTCGTGGCCTACCACGGAAAGGAGCAGATATGCAGGAAGCATCGGAGCGGCTGGGGCAGCTGACCCGGCCGGAGGACCCGGCGCAGGCCGGAACACACACGGGCGGTACGGCTCCCGACGCCGGGGAGCGGCAGGAGGACTTTGAGGAGCTGATCCGGGGGCGGTATAAGGCGGACTTTGACGCCAGGGTGAAGAAAATTCTGGATGGGCGGCTGCGGGGCCTGCGGCAGGAGGTCACGGACCTGCGGCAGCGGGAGAAGCTGCGGCAGGTGCAGATCCAGTACTACCTGGACCGGCTGCCGGAGCAGGAGAAACAGGTCCGGATGGTGCACCCGGAGTTCCGGCTGCAGAAGGAGATGGAGAATCCCCGGTTTTTCCGGCTGGTGCAGGCGGGGGTGGAGCCCCGGGAGGCCTATGAGATGGTGCACCGGCGGGAGCTGACCGCCAAGGCCATGCACTTCGCCGCCCAGGCGGCGGCCCGGCAGGCGGTGCGGGTGGTGGAAAGCGGCGGGCGGCGCATCCCGGAAAATGCCGGGCGCAGCGCCAGCGTCAGCCGTCCGGACCCGGGGAAGCTCACAAGCCGGGAGCTGGCGGACATCCGGAAACGGGTGATGGACGGGGAGAAGATCAGCTTCTGAACCTCCGGACAGGAAAAATACGCGGAATGAAGAAAGGGGAAAACACATGATGAACGATCTGTATGACCTGCAGCTGTTTGCAGGCGAGGCCAATACCCAGACCACCGGCCACGGCGGTCTCAGCGCGGAGATGAAAACCTATTACGGCATGGAGCTTCTGGAAAACGCCAAGCCCCAGCTGGTGCACAACCAGTTCGCCGCCACCAAGCCCCTGCCCACCGGCGGCGGCAAGACCGTGGAATGGCGCAAGTTCGGCTCCTTTGAGAAGGCGCTGACGCCTCTGACCGAGGGCGTGACCCCCGACGGCAGCGGCATCTCTGTCAGCTATATCACCAAGGAGCTGGCCCAGTACGGCGACTATACCACCGTGTCCGATCTGCTGGATCTGACCGCCATCGACGACGTGGTGCTGGAGATCACCGACCGCCACGGCAGCAACATGGGCCTGACCCTGGACACCGTGACCCGCAACGAGATTCAGCAGGGCAGCCAGGTGATCTATGCCCCCAAGCTGGGGGCGGACGGCGGCCAGACCGCCGTGCTGCACCGTTATGACCTGACGGAGGGGTGCAAGCTCACCAGCGAGCTGGTGGCCAAGGCAGCCACCCAGCTGAAGAAGATGAACGCCCCCACCTTTGAGGGTAAGTACGTCTGCATCCTCCATCCCAGCGTGGCCTTTGATCTGCGGCAGGACCCCGCCTGGGTGGCGGCCCATCAGTATGCCGCCGCCACGGAGCTGTTTTCCGGCGAGATCGGCGAGCTGCACGGCGTGCGCTTCGTGGAGACCACCGAGGCAAAGATCTTCCGGGGCGATGACCTGGCCAAGAACAGCCGGACGCTGAGCGTCAACGGGAAGGTGGAAAACGCCGCCGCTGTGGGCTTTGACGGCGGCACCGTGGCCGCCAATGCCCTGAAGGGCCGGTATGTGCTGGTGGGCGGCAAGCGTTGCAAGGTGGTGGGAAATACCGCCAGCCAGCTGACCCTGGACACCGCCGTGACGGCGGCGGACAACGACGTGATCTATCCCGGCGAGGGCGGCAGCCAGGGCTGCGCCGTGTACGGCTGCCTGTTCCTGGGCAAGGGCGCTTACGGCGTGGTGGATCTGTCCGAGGGCACCGAGGTCATCGTGAAGCCCAGGGGCTCCTCCGGCACCGCCGATCCCCTGGATCAGCGCTCCAGCGTGGGCTGGAAGGGCATCCATGCCGCCGCCATTCTGTATGACGAGTATATCGTGCGGGTGGAGTGCGGCTCGTCCTATTCCGGCGAGGACAAGGCCAACTGACACAGGCCAACTGACACAGGCCGGAGGCGGGCCGGGGCCCGCCTCCGGGGGATGAAAGGAGCGATTTGCTGTGAAGAAAACCGTTTTGCTGTATCGGGGCAGAAAGAACGAGGAGAATTTCCAGATCGTGTCCGTTAACGGGCGCAGCTGGAAGATCATGAAGGGCGTGGAGGTCCAGGTGCCGGACTATGTGGCGGAGGTGCTGGAAAACGCACAGATGATGGCTGACACCGCCCGGCGCTATGTGGACCGGATGGCCAACTGAGAGAGGAGGCGCGGCAATGGGGCAGATGACGGCAGGGCAGGTGCTGGCCCAGGTGGACGACCTGCTGCCCAACAGCTATCCCGGGGAACAGAAGCGCCGGTGGCTACGGCAGGCGGAAGGCTTCGTGCTGGAGGAGGTGGTCCGCGCCCACGAGGGCGGGGAGGCAGCGGAGCTTCCCGACGAGCTGGCGGACGCGGTGCCGCTGCTGGCGCCGGCACCCTATGACGGCCTGTACCGCCACTATGTGGAGGCGCAGATCCACTATGCCAACGGGGAGCTGGAGCGGTACAACAACGCCATGGCCCTGTGGAACAACGGGCTGATGACCCTGCGGAACCACTGGTGCAGGGGGCATATGCCCCGGCGGCAGGCGCGGGCCCTGCGGCTGTGCTGAGAGGGGGAAGCGTATGTACTTTCCGAAGCTCAACGCACCCAGGCAGAGCCGGGTGACGGTGAATCGGTTCCCGGGACTGGACCGGCGGCCCAGAGGGCAGGAGGGCAGCTTCCGGGAGATGGAGAACCTGTGCGCCCAGGGGTATCCCACCCTGACGGTGCGCCGCCCCCGGGGGATAGCGGGAAGCGTTACCGCTCCCGGGGGCCTGACCGCCAAGGACGGGCTTATCTGGGTGGACGGGCACACCCTGTATATAAACGGCAGCGCGGCGGGGCTGGTGCTGTCGGAGGGAAAGAAGCAGCTGGTCAGCATGGGTGCGTGGCTGCTGATCTGGCCGGACAAGCTGTACATCAACACCAAGGACCTGACGGATTTCGGCAGCCTGGAGAATAAGCGCGTCACCGAGGGGGAGGTATCCTTCACCCTGTGTCGGCCCGACGGCACCGCGTACAGCGGGTATCTGGCGGCGGACACCGCCCCGGAGGAGCCGGAGAGCGGCAGTCTGTGGCTGGACACCGGCGGGGAGGAGACGGCCCTGCGGCAGTATGGCCAGGACGGCTGGACGGAGGTGGACGACGTGTGCGTGGGGCTTCACGCCGCCGGGATCGGCGTGGGCTTCCGGGCCGGGGACGGCGTATCCGTCAGCGGATGCCGGGAGGAGGCGCTGAACGGCAGCTTTCAGCTGCGGGCCGCAGAGGAGGACTGCCTGGTGGTGACGGCGCTGCCCGGCGGGCTGTCGTCCCAGACGGAGCCGGTGACGGTGGAGCGGTCCGTGCCGGACATGGACTATGTGGTGGAAAGCGGCAACCGGCTGTGGGGGTGCAAATACGGCATCGTGGACGGCCAGGCGGTGAACGCCGTCTATGGTAGCAAGCTGGGGGACTTCAAAAACTGGAACTGCTTCGCGGGACTGTCCACCGACAGCTATGCGGCCTCCCGGGGCTCCGACGGGAAGTTCACCGGGGCGGCGGACTATCTGGGAAGTCCGCTGTTTTTCAAGGAAAACTGCGTGGAGCGGGTGTATCCCAGCGCCAACGGGGCCCATCAGATCGTGACGGTGCAGTGCCCGGGGGTGAAGGACGGCAGCGGCGGCAGCCTGCAGGTGGTGGACGGGAAGCTGTATTACCACAGTCAGGGCGGCGTGTGCGTGTTCGACGGCAGTATGCCGGTGAACGTGTCCCAGGCCCTGGGGGAGGCGCGGTATCATGACGCCGTGGCCGGGGCGGCGGAGGGGTGCTACTATCTCTCCGCCGCCGACGGGGCGGGGGCGTGGCACCTGCTGGTGCTGGACACCCGGCAGGGCCTTTGGTACCGGGAGGACGGCGTGGAGGCCCTGGGCTTTGCTCCCTGGGGCGGCGACCTGTACTGCCTGACGGCGGAGGGGCAGCTGCTGGCCATGAAGGGCACCGGGGAGACCCATGAGGGGCCGGTGCAATGGATGGCGGAGACCGGAGAGCTGGGGCTGGATGCGGCGGAAAGCCGGTATCTGGTGCGGCTGTCGCTGCGGCTTCTGCCGGAGGCGGGCAGCACCGTCCGGGCCTGGCTCAGCTATGACGAGGGCGGCAGCTGGCAGCCTGCCGGAAGCCTGGAGGGCGCGGGGCGGGTGCAGGCGTGTACCCTGCATATACGGCCCAGGCGGTGCCGCCAGCTGAGGCTGCGGCTGACCGGCCGGGGCGGGTGCAGGATCTACAGCCTGTCGGCGGTGTATGAGAAGGGAAGTGACGGCCCATGACCCTGACCATGCCTCCCGCCCCCAGCGGCAGTCCCCAGCAGATGGCCATGGCACAGTATGCGTATCTGTTCCAGATGGCTCAGCAGCTGAACCTGGCCCTGGGGCAGCTGGAAACCGGCGGGGCCGGGACTTCCTCCTCCGGCGGCGGAACGGCCGGCGGAGGAGGGACCGGGAAGGACAGCCGGGGCTATCAGGAGCTGAAGTCCATGATCGTGAAAACCGCAGTCCTTGTGAAGCGGCAGATGGACCAGCTGTCCGCCCGGCTGGAGGGCGAATATGTGGCGGTGTCGGATTTCGGGACCTATGTGGAGCGGCTGAGCGCCTATCTGGAGGCAAATCCGGAGGCGCTGACCCAGTATTACAGCTTCTGCTCGGACCTGCAGGCCAATATGGAGGCCGTAAGCGCCGCCTTCGGCCAGTACAGGACGGAGACGGAGGGCTATATCCGCACGGGCATCGTGGGCTATGACGGGGCCGTGCCTGTATACGGCGTGGCCGTGGGTCAGGGGCTGACAGTGACGGACGTGGACGGGGAGACGGTGGTGGATCAGAACAACTTCCGGGCCACCTTCACCGCCCAGCGGCTGTCCTTCTGGCAGGACGCCAACGAGGTGGCGTATGTGTCCAACAACCGGCTGTATATCACCAACATCACGGTGCTGGAGGGAGTGACCCTGGGCAAGTGGCAGATCACCACGGCCTCTGGGCTGGCCTTCCGGTGGATCGGAGGGTAAGATGGCGAGTATTTACGGGGCGGTGTCCGCCACCGGGTGGCGGCTGAGGCTGGACTATACCGTAAGCCAGGATGCGGCGGAAAACCGGTCCACCCTGGCCCTGGCGCTGTACATCTACGATGGGACCGGGGAGTCGTATAACCAGGACGCGGGCAGCTGCCGGTATGTTTTGCAGGGGAAAACCGTGTATCATCCGTATCGGTACGAGAAGAAGGGCTGGTATCAGCTGGGGACCGGGTCGGTGACGGTGGATCACCGGGCGGACGGCAGCGGCAGCGCGGCCCTGTCCGCCGCGTGGTACAGCGGGTTCTCCTCCCAATGGACTCCGGGGAGTCTGTCCGTGTCCCAGACCGTGACGCTGCCGGTGATCCCCCGGGCGTCTATGCTGCAGGCCGGGGCCATGACCCTGGGCCAGGCGGGCAGCATCCTGGTGCAGAGGAACGATCCGGAGTATACCCACCGGATTAGCTATCAGATAGGCGATGCCGGGGGTACGGTGTGCGAAAAGACCGGGGAGACCAGAATTTCGTGGACGCCGCCGCTGTCCCTGGCGGAGGAGATGCCCGACGCCGTGGCCGGGGACTGCGTGCTGACGGCTACTACCTATTCCGGCAATACGGTAGTGGGGCGCAGCAGCTGCACCGTGGGGCTGTATGTGCCGGAGGATATGAAGCCCGCGGCCAGCATGACAGTCCGGGTGGTCAACGACGACCCCGTACTGACCGGATGGGGCGTGTGCGTCCGGGGATACAGCCGCCTGGGGTTTCAGGTGACGGCGGCAGGCATCCGGGGCAGCAGCGTCCGGTCCTGCCGGGTGCAGTTTGCCGGGCAGACCGTGGAGGCCCTGACCGGCGAGACGGGGATCATCCGGCAGGCGGGGACTTTCACGCCGGAGGTCCGGGTGACGGACTCCCGGGGACGGTGGACCACGGCGGCAGGGCAGGCCGTGGAGGTGCTGCCGTATACCAATCCCACGCTGACGGCCCGGCTGCTGGGCCGGTGCGATGCAGACGGGGTGCTGCAGGATGACGGCGACTGCGTGAAGGTCGCATGCACCGGCGGGTGCGCATCGGTGGGCGGACATAACGCCGTGACGGTGCGATACCGGCTGCGGCCGGTGGGCGGCAGCTACGGCGGGTATACCGCCCTGGAAAACGGGCAGGAGCAGGTGATCCAGGGGGTGCTGAAAACGGCGTCCTATGAGCTGGAGCTGTCGGCGGTGGACGCGCTGGGCTCCGTGCGGACCGTGGAGTACGCCATCCCCACGGCGGCGGTGGCGGTGCATCTGGCCCAGGGGGGCACGGCAGTGGGCGTGGGCAAATATGCCGAGCACCAGAAGGCCGTGGAGCTGGCGCCGGACTGGGACATCTGGTTCCGGGGAAAGCGGCTGCTGGACACCGTGTGGCCGGTGGGCAGCCTGTATCTGTCGGCGGCGGACAGCGACCCGGGGGTGCTGTTCGGCGGCACCTGGCAGCGGGTGAAGGACCGGTTTCTGCTGGCGGCGGGGGACGTCTATGAACCGGGGGAAACCGGAGGCGAGGCCCAACACACCCTGACCAAGGCGGAGATGCCCGCCCATACCCACGGATATGACTTCACGGGGCAGTCCGACGTCACCGGCGTGACGGCCATCCGGCTGTACGACGCGGACGGGCGCAGGAACGAGTATCAGGGCGCGTCCGCCTCGGCAGGCGGGGGGGCCGCCCACAACAATATGCCGCCGTACCTGGTCGTGTATGTCTGGCGCAGGACGGCGTGAGAAGAAAGGACGAACGATATGGCATCAAGCTATCCCATGTTACGGTACGGCTCCTCCGGACAGGAGGTGCGGCGGCTGCAGCAGGCCCTGAACCGGGCGGGCTATTCCCTGGAGGTGGACGGCGGGTTCGGCGAAAAGACCCGGGCCGCCCTGATGGACTATCAGCGCCGGGCGGGCATGACGCCGGACGGCGTGGCGGGCAGCAAGACCTGGGCCAGCCTGGGGCTGCAGTCTGCCCAGGACCGGCTGGCGGACCTGGAGAAGGGGTATACCCCCTCCCGGGAGACCCAGGAGGCCCGGCGCAGCTGGGAGGAGCTGGCGGCCCGGCAGCCCGGGGACTACACCTCCCCTTACGCGGACCGGATGGAGGACCTGCTGCGGCAGATGGAGAGCCGGGAGGCCTTTTCCTATGACCCCAGCCGGGACGAGATGTTCCGGCGCTATGCCCGGTTGTATCAGCGGCAGGGGCAGACGGCCATGGAGGACACCCTGGGCCAGGCGGCGGGCCTGACCGGCGGCTATGACTCCTCCTATGCCCGGCAGGCGGGCCAGCAGGAGTATAACCGCTATATGCAGGAGCTGGCGGCACTGGTGCCTCAGCTGCAGCAGGACGCCTGGGACCGGTATGAGACCCAGGGCCAGGCGTTGCTGGATCAGTATAAGCTGCTGCAGGGCCAGGATGAGGACGCCTATGGCCAGTGGCGGGACCGGGTGGAGGACTGGCAGGACGCCTCCCGGCAGGCCCGGGACCGGTACGAGTCCCTGGAAAAGCAGGACTACAGCAACTATCTGGCGCTGATGAAGTACTATGCAAGCCGGGCCAAGCAGGAGCAGGACGCGGCCCTGGCCCAGCAGAAGCTGGAGGCCTCCGCCCCCAGGAGCGGCAGCGCCCGCGCCTCCTCCGGCGGCAGCAGGAAGGCGTCTTTGAGCTCCACTGCCAGCGAGAGCCTGGAGCGGACCATGAACACCTATCTCAGCCAGGGGGACACCGGCCGGGTGAAGCAGCTGTTTTTGCAGTACCGGGACCGGATGACGCCTCTGCAGAAGCGGCGGTTCGAGAAGCTGATGGGGAAGTATAACATCCCCATGACGGAGTAAAAAAGACAGCGCCGGAAACGCCAGGTTTCCGGTGCTGTCTTTTATGCGGAGAAAAACTATTCCTCTGGTGGATGGTACTCCAATAGATCAGCTATCTGGCAATCAAATACGCAGCAGACCTTGGCCAGAAAATCAAGGTCTACCATTTGTATGTCCACGCCCTTGTAATAGTGGTCGATGACATCGTATTTCACGCCGGTCAGAGTGCGCAGCCGGTTGCGGGCCATTTGACGGCGGTCCAGCTGTTCCTTCAGCTTCACCTCAATGCGGCCATAATCCCGGATCTGCCGGGATACAATTTCCTTATATTCGTTCACGGCGCACCCCCCTTATTTGGAAATCATTCTATCAGATGATTTTCACCTTGACATTTACCTTATTTAGGCATACCCTTATATTAGGTAAACTATACGAAAGGGGAATTGGATATGCAGAAAGAGATGCTTCCGTATCTGCAGAAAATTATCTCGCTGGAGCAGGCGGCATATGTGGAGGAAAAGGTGCTTGATCAGATGAAAAAAGCCCGGCAGAAAGTAGATACACAGAAGCATGTGATTTCAGAGCCGGTAAAGCCTCGACGGAAGAGTTTATTCAGCTCACTCATAAAAGAGTGGGGTTGGTTTTGTGGGGGACTGTTCATCGCAATTGTTGTTTTTGTTCCCATGCTTGTGCTGACTTTGGCGGAAGAAATCGGAATGGTAGACCTTGCCCCCATGTTGAGCCTGGATAAAAAGGGATACATCCCGCTGCTTATCATTGTTGGACTGGATGTTTTCGTGTACTTGCTCATAAGTATATCGGATGTATCCAATACCAACCAAAAGCTGACAGAGGAATACCGGAAGGAATTGGCACGGTATCCGGAGCTCGTCCAAAATAAAGAAGCCTCCTATCAGCGGGCCCTCCGATACGCAGAGTATCTTGACCAGCTCATTGCCCAGCAGGAAAAGAAGCTGGCGGATACCCGGCAACTGCTCCAGGAGGCATACGACAAGGGTCTGCTGTACGGCAAATACCGGAACTTTGTGGCGGTGTGCTCCATCTGCGAATACCTGGAATCCGGCCGGTGCAGTGAGCTTGGCGGGCCGGATGGGGCGTATAATCTGTTTGAGCAGGAGATCCGTATGAATCTGATTATCACGCAGCTTGGTCTTATCATCAGTGAACTGGATGAGATCCGCGAAAACCAGGCTATGCTGTATGATGCTATTTCCACCGGCAACCGCCTGACCAGCCAGCTGATTGAGCAGACAAACGAGAGCATCCGCCTGGGGGAGTACAACGCCCAGCAGAACGCCATCACGGCGTACAACACCCAGCAGACGGCCCGGGAGGTATCCTTCAGCAACTGGATGCGGGCGCTGGATATCTGAGAACAAGACAAAAGAACGCGGGAGCGCAGCTCCCGCGTTCTTTTTGCGTCAGTTTCGAGTACCGGCCCGGAGCGCCGCCAGACGGTCCCATGCCTGCTTCAGCAGCTCCAGGGCCAGCAGAAGGACGATGCCCAGCAGGAACGCAGGCCACCGGAAGGAGGTCAGGTTCATAGGCGGCAGGGGGGGTGCTGAGACTGGCGGGGCCGTTGACGATGGCGTAGGCGGAGCCCAGCATCAGGCCCAGAAGCAGCAGGTCATAGGACTCCGTCAGGGCGGCGTTCAGCCCCGCCGTGCCGTCGGCGCATATGACGGCTTCATAGCCGCTGAGCTCCAGATAGTCCCGCTCGATGGCGGCGATGTCGGGGTCGTCCTCGATGATGAGAATTTTAGGCATATGCGTCCTCCTTTGCAATGGGCAGCGTGAACACGATCCGCAGGCCGCCCTCCGGCCCGTTTTCGGCCCGGACCTGGCCGCCAGCAGGGCCTCGCTTTAGGCCCGGATAGAGGTCAGGGGGGCTTTTCAGGTCGTGGGACATGCCGGCAATCAGCTTCTGCTTTTTCTGCTTTTCCGCCTGCTCCACCGCGTCATACAGCACCGCCAGGTTGCCCCGCAGCAGCACCAGCGCCCCGCAGGCGGCCAGGGCCGCCGCCGTTATCAGGGGGATCGCCAGCATGGCGATGTTGGACCGGGCCAATCGTTTCTCGATGGTCATGAGAACCGCTCCTCCCCTATAGTCAGGCTGATTATACCACAGAATGCGGCGGCTGTGGTTAAATAATCCTTAAACAAGGTTGCTTTTCCGGACAAAAATGGTATGATAGACATGACGCGAAAGACAACGGACCGAAGTGGAGCGTAAACTATGACGGCATTTCTGCAACAATATATTTCCCCGGCGCTGCCGGTGATCCTGTGGCTGTTCCGGGGTGTGACCGCCGGGCTGGCGGTGTGGCTGCTGGTGCGGTGCTGCAAGTCCCTGTTCCGGGGCCGGGACCGGGAGAGCTGGGGCTTTGTGACCCTGTCCAACGGCGCGCGGTACGAGCTGTATCACTGGGAGAACGTCATCGGCCGGGCCCGGCGGGCGGATATCCGGGTGAATTTTCCTTCCGTGTCCCGGACACACGCCATTTTGCAGCGGGACGACGGCGGGACATGGCGGGTCGACCCCATCAACCGCAGCAGCGGGGTGCTGCTGAACGGAAAGCGGACGCTGGAGCCTGCCAATCTGAACCCCGGGGACTCCATCGCCCTGGGCGGGGTGGAGCTGTTCTTCTTCCCATCGGAGCAGCCCCAGCACACCGGGCAGCCTAAAAAGCGGCCCAATCCCGTGGGCAGTCTGTGGCTGCTGACGTTTATCCAGCTGCTGCTGTGGGGGCAGTTTGCCCCGGGCTTCGGGGCGGAGAACATCTATCCCGTCAGCGCGGGCTTTTTCGGCCTGTGCGGCCTGGGATGGGTGCTGTACGCCGTCAGCCGGAAGCTGCACCGGAGACAGTTTGATCTGGAGACCCTGGCGCTGCTGCTGACCACCGTGGGCTTTGCCATTACTGCCGCCTGGGATCCGGGGGCCCTTTACAAGCAGCTGGCGGCGGTGACGCTGGGCATGGGCATTTACGGCACCCTGGTGTGGCTGCTGGGGCGGCTGCGTCTGGCGGTGAAGCTGCGGTGGCCGGCGGCGGGACTGGCGGCGGCGCTGCTGGCCTTCAACTTGGTGATAGGGGAGCGGATCTTCGGGGCCAAGAACTGGATCTCCGTGGGGCCCATCTCCTTCCAGCCGTCGGAGCTGGTGAAGCTGGCCTTTGTGCTGGCGGGGGCTGCCACCCTGGACCGGCTGTTTGCCAAGCGGAACCTGATCTTCACGGTGCTGTTCTCCGCCTATTGCGTGGGGTGCCTGGCACTGATGAGCGATTTCGGCACGGCGCTGGTATTCTTTGTGGCGTTCCTGTGCATCGCCTTTCTGCGGACCGGGGACCTGGCCTCCATCGTGATGATGACGGCGGCGGCGGGCTTCGCCGGGGGACTGGTGCTGCACTTCAAGCCGTATGTGGCACAGCGGTTCACCGTGTGGCGGCACGCCTGGGAATTTACCCAGACCACCGGCTATCAGCAGAGCCGCACCATGTCCGCCGCTGCCTCCGGCGGCCTGTTCGGCACGGGGCCGGAGGATGCGTGGCTGAAATATGTGGGGGCGGCCAACACGGACCTGGTATTCGGCGTGGTGTCGGAGGAATTCGGGCTGCTGCTGGCCCTGGTATGCGTGGGGGCGGTGATGGCCCTGGCGGTGTTTGCCCTGCGGTCCGGCGACAGTGCCCGGTCCGGCTTCTATGCCATCGCCGCCTGCGCCGCAGCGTCCATGCTGATCTTCCAGACCACCCTGAACGTGCTGGGCGCGGTGGACATCCTGCCCCTGACCGGCGTTACGTTTCCCTTTGTGTCCATGGGCGGGTCCAGCATGCTGTCCTGCTGGGGGTTGCTGGCCTATCTGAAGGCCGCCGACGTGCGGCTGCCGCCGGAGGAGAAGGCACCGGAGGACAAGCCGGAGAAGCCCGCCCGGAAGCGGGAGGGTTTTTTTGAGGATATGCCGGAGATCCCGGTGGACGAGATATTCGGGAAGGAGGGGCGGTCTTGAAACAGGTAAAGCTGCGGTCCATGCTGCTGTCGGCGCTGGTGGCGGTGCTGGCGGCGGGAGTGGTGCTGTTCTGCGTGCGCTATGTGGTGCGGGGCGGGCAGTGGGCCGCCTTCCCGGCCAATGACCACGCCTATCAGGAGGGGCGGCTGGCCCTGGGCCAGGTGCTGGACCGGAACGGCCTGGTGCTGTATGACGGGGCCTCCGGCACCTGGGCGGAGGACGGCTCCATCCGCCGGGCCACTCTGCACGCGGTGGGGGACCGGGACGACAACATCTCCACCTCCGCCAAGGCGGCCCTGCGGCAGCGGCTGGTGGGCTTCGATCCCCTGACCGGCACCTCCGCCGGAGGACACAAGGTCTATCTGACCATTGACGCGGAGCTGAACGCCGCCGCCCTGGACACGCTGAACGGCCGCAAGGGGGCCGCGGCGGTGTATAACTACCGCACCGGCGATGTGCTGTGCATGGTGTCCGGCCCCACCTTTGACCCGGCGGACCCGCCGGAGATCCGGGACGGGGACAGCCGGTATGACGGCGTGTACCTGAACCGGGTGCTGTCGTCCACGTTTGCCCCGGGCTCCGTGTTCAAGCTGGTGACTACCGCCGCGGCTTTGGAGAATCTGGACGGCGCTCTGGACCGGCACTTCACCTGCACCGGGCGGCTGGAGCTGGACGGCGGCGTTATCACCTGTCCCTATGCCCACGGGAAGATGGACCTGTATGACGCCCTGGCCCGGTCCTGCAACTGCGCCTATGCGCAGCTGGCGGTGGAGCTGGGGGGCGATACCCTGGCCCAATACGCGGAAAAGGCCGGGCTGACCCAGGGCTTTTCCGTCAGCGGCATCAGCGCGGCGGCGGGACAGTTCGCCGTGGGGCAGGGGGCGGACCTGGGCTGGTCCGGCGTGGGCCAGTACGACGACCTGGTGAACCCCTGCGCGTTCCTGAGGTTTTTGGGCTCCCTAGCCGGGGGCAAAACGGCGGGGCCCCGGCTGGTGTATCAGGAGACCACCATGCACGGCGTTCCCCTGCCGGGGGACGGCGCGCCGTCGCTGAAGGCCCCCTTTGACACGGACACCTGCCGGGTGCTGCGGGACATGATGCGCAACAACGTGCAGCAGACCTATGGCCAGAGCATGTTCGGCTCCCTGGCGGTGTGCGCCAAGTCCGGCACCGCCGAGGCGGCTCCCGGCCAGTCCCCCCACGCGTGGTTTGCCGGGTTCGTGGCGGATGAGGATCTGCCCCTGGCCTTTGTGGTGCTGGTGGAAAACGGCGGCGGCGGCGCGGATGCCGCCGGGCCCATTGCCGCCCGGCTGCTGGCACAGGCGGCGGAAGCAGCGGAATAAGAAAACGAGGAGAGCGGCGCTCTCCTCGCTTTTTTATTCCTTTTCGTATGCCTGATACTAAAACCTGTTAAAAAGCTTGAAAAGCTTTTTATAGCACCGAAGGTGCGTCAGGTTTTGTATGAGACGTCACAGCGTGTTTCCACACGCTGTGTGTGCGCGCAGCGCACAGGATTCTTGATTCATTTTTTTGAATCAAGAATCAGTATTATAGAATCATTTGATAAGATAAGGAGGCACACAATGGCCAAGAAGGAAGAAAAAACCAACGTCATGCGGACGCTGGATCAGAAGAAGATCGCCTATATCCCCCACGCCTACGACCCCGACGGCCCCATCGACGGGGTGTCCGTGGCCCGGACCCTGGGCCAGGACCCGGCCTGCGTGTTCAAGACCCTGGTGACCCGGGGCGCCAGCGGCGGCTATTACGTTTTCGACATCCCGGCAGCGGAGAACCTGGACCTGAAAAAGGCCGCCCGGGCGGTGGGGGAGAAGTCCGTGGCCATGCTGCCCCAGAAGGAACTGCTGCCCCTGACCGGCTATGTCCACGGCGGGTGCAGTCCCGTGGGCATGAAAAAACCCTTCCCCACGGTGTTCCACCGGACGGCGGCAGACCTTCCCACCATCATGGTGTCGGCGGGCCGCATCGGCCGCCAGGTCCAGTGCGACCCCAAGGACCTGCTGGCCCTGCTGGGGGCCAAAACGGCGGATATTATCGTGGAATGAGGACAAATCACCATGCAGGATCATATTTTCATCAAAGGCGCCCGGGAGAATAACCTGAAAAACATCGACGTCACCATCCCCCGGGACAAGCTGGTGGTGCTGACGGGGCTGTCCGGGTCCGGGAAATCCTCCCTGGCCTTCGACACCATCTATGCCGAGGGCCAGCGCCGGTATGTGGAGAGCCTGTCCAGCTATGCCCGGATGTTCCTGGGCCAGATGGACAAGCCCGACGTGGACTATATCGACGGCCTGTCCCCGGCCATCTCCATCGACCAGAAGACCACCAGCAAGAACCCCCGCTCCACCGTGGGCACGGTGACGGAGATCTACGACTACCTGCGCCTGCTGTGGGCCCGGGTGGGCACCCCCCACTGCCCCAAGTGCGGCAAGGAGATCCGCCAGCAGACCATCGACCAGATCATCGACCAGATCATGGCCCTGCCGGAGGGCACCCGCATCCAGGTGCTGGCCCCGGTGGTCCGGGGCCGCAAGGGCGAGCACGCCAAGGTGCTGGAGGACGCCCGCCGCTCCGGCTATGTCCGGGTCCGGGCCGACGGGAACCTCTACGACCTGTCCGAGGACATTCCCCTGGAGAAGAACAAGAAGCACAATATCGAGATCGTGGTGGACCGTCTGATCGTCCGCCCCGACGGGGCCCAGCGGCTGACGGACTCCGTGGAGACCGCCTCCCACCTGTCCGGCGGCATCGTCGTGGTGAACCTGGTGCGGGAGGGGCAGGACCTGACCTTTTCCCAGAATTACGCCTGCGACGACTGCGGCATCAGCATCGAGGAGCTGACGCCCCGGATGTTCTCCTTCAACAACCCCTTCGGGGCCTGCCCCACCTGCACGGGTCTGGGCATGCAGCTGAAGGCGGACCCGGCGCTGATCATTCCCGATGACCGGCTGTCCATCTTAGATGGGGCCATCGTGGCCCCGGGGTGGAACTCCATCCGCTCCGACGGCATCAGCCGCATGTATTTCGAGGCCCTGGCCAAGGCCTATCACTTCTCCCTGCAAACCCCGGTGGCCCAGCTGCCGGAGGAGGTGCGGGACGTCATCCTCTACGGCACCAAGGGCCAGAAGCTGGAGCTGCACTATGACCAGCCCCGGGGCCGGGGCACCCTGTATCAGCCCTTCGAGGGCGTCGCCAACAACTTAGAGCGCCGGTATCAGGAGACTCAGTCCGACGCCAGCAAGCGGGAGATCGAGGAGTTCATGACCCAGTGCCCCTGCCCGGCGTGCAAGGGCCGCCGCCTGCGGCCCGAGGCCCTGGCGGTGACGGTGGGGGGGCGGCTGTCCATTATGGAGGCCACGGAGCTGCCGGTGGACCGGGAGCTGGAATTCTTCAACGCCCTGACCCTGACCCCCACCCAGCAGCTCATCGCCGCCCAGATTCTCAAAGAGATCCGCTCCCGGCTGGGCTTCCTGCAATCCGTGGGCCTGAGCTACCTGACCCTGTCCCGGTCCAGCGGCACCCTGTCCGGCGGCGAAAGCCAGCGCATCCGCCTGGCCACCCAGATCGGCAGCAGCCTCATGGGGGTGCTGTATATCCTGGACGAGCCGTCCATCGGCCTGCACCAGCGGGACAACGACAAGCTGCTGGCCACCCTGAAGCGGCTGCGGGACCTGGGCAACACCCTGATCGTGGTGGAGCATGACGAGGACACCATGCGCGCTGCCGACTACCTCATTGACATCGGTCCCGGGGCCGGGGCCCATGGCGGACAGGTTATGGCCGCCGGCACGCCGGAGGAGGTCATGGCCAACCCCAACAGCCTCACCGGCCAGTATTTAAGCGGCAAAAAGTTCATCCCCGTGCCGGAGAGCCGCCGCCCGGGCAGCGGAGCATACCTCACCGTCCGGGGCGCGGCGGAAAACAACCTGCGCCACATCGACGTGTCCGTCCCCCTGGGGACCTTCACCTGCGTCACCGGCGTGTCCGGCTCCGGCAAGTCTTCCCTGGTCAACGAGATCATCTTCAAGCGCCTGGGGGCGGACCTGAACCGCATGAAGGTCCGGCCCGGCAGGCATGACGCCCTGGAGGGGGAGGAGCATCTGGACAAGGTGGTGGGCATCGACCAGAGCCCCATCGGCCGGACGCCCCGCTCCAATCCCGCCACCTACACGGGCCTGTTCAACGAGATCCGCACCCTGTTCGCCGCCACCCAGGAGGCCAAGGCCCGGGGCTACGGCCCGGGGCGGTTCTCCTTCAACACCAAGGGCGGCCGGTGCGAGGCCTGCTGCGGCGACGGTATGCTGAAGATTGAGATGCACTTCCTGTCCGACGTATATGTCCCCTGCGAGGTGTGCCGCGGCAAGCGCTATAACCGGGAGACTCTGGAGGTGCGCTACAAGGGCAAGAGCATCGCCGACGTGCTGGACATGACGGCGGAGGAGGCCCTGGAGTTCTTCGCCCCGGTGCCCAAAATCGCCGAAAAGCTCCGCACCCTGTGCGACGTGGGCCTGGGCTATGTGAAGCTGGGCCAGTCCTCCACCACCCTGTCCGGCGGCGAGGCCCAGCGGGTGAAGCTGGCCACGGAGCTGTCCCGCCGGGCCACGGGCCGCACCTTCTATATCCTGGACGAGCCCACCACGGGCCTGCACTCCGACGATGTGAAGAAGCTGCTGGAGGTGCTGCAGCGGCTGGTGGACGCCGGGAACACGGTGCTGGTCATCGAGCACAACCTGGACGTGATCAAGTCCGCCGACTGGCTCATCGACCTGGGGCCGGAGGGCGGTTCCGGCGGCGGTACCCTGGTCTGCACCGGAACGCCGGAGACCGTGGCCGCCTGCCCGGCGTCCTACACCGGGCAGTACCTGAAAAAATACCTGCAATAAACATCAAGGCCCCCGGCTTTCGCCGGGGGCCTTGGGTGCTTATTTGGAGAGACTTACTCGGCCTCGGCCAGAGCCTTGGCCTCGGCAATGGCCTTCTCCTGGGCCGCAGCGGGGCAATCCTCGTAGCGGACGAAGTTGAAGGTGAAGGTGCCGCGGGACTGGGTCATGGAGCGCAGGTCGATGGCATAGCTCATCATCTCGGCCATGGGGACCTCGGCCTCCAGCACCTGCTCGCCGTCGCCAGTGGGGTTCATGCCCATGACGCGGCCCCGGCGCTTGTTCAGGTCGCCCATCACGTCGCCCAGGTAGCTGTCGGGAATGGTGACCTTCAGCTCGCCGATGGGCTCCATCAGCACGGGCTTGGCCTCGGGCAGAGCGGCCTTGAAGGCCAGGTTGGCGGCCAGCTTGAAGGCGATTTCGGAGGAGTCCACCGGGTGATAGGAGCCGTCCACCAGGGTGGCCTTCAGGAACACCACGGGATAGCCCGCCAGCACGCCGTGCTGGCAGCTCTCGCGCAGGCCCTTTTCAACGGCGGGGAAGTAGTTCTTGGGCACGGAGCCGCCGAACACGTTCTCCTCGAAGA
>ERZ824598.2452-NODE-2452-length-19166-cov-21.470253_pt1 | contig 19166 bp, 14 predicted proteins | sample MGYA00519934_ERZ824598 | MGnify/ENA primary metagenome ERZ824598 (study PRJEB31778, sample SAMEA3449177) | human gut metagenome | biome: human gut; feature: human-associated habitat; material: faeces | place: United Kingdom | collected 2010/2012 ...
TGTGTATGAATTAGTTGGCTAATTTTATTCTATTTACTGAATATCCCTAAATAAAGGCTTATATATCAAGCAAAAGAGAATGTGTATATATCGGCACATTCTCTTTTGTAGATTCATCAGCTTTGGCGAAACAGACTTGACAGCAATCTGTCTATGAGAACTATTTACGTCTATGCTTCTTTGAAAGCATTACTTGAACGGCAAGTGCTGCAATGGTCAGCACTATGGGCATGCTATTAGTAGGTCTGGGACATACAATCATACGCTCGTTTCTTTGTAGGTTTTGCAGGAATAAGCCTGTGCTTTGTCGTGTTGCAGGGTGTTTTTTCCTTATCTCTTGCGTTTGTGGAATAAAGAGCATAAACCTCTCACTGCACTTGAACCAGCTACTCCACCACCGATTCCACCGATGATTCCACCAATAACAGTGCCTACACCGGGGAAAATAGCAGTGCCGATGGCTGCCCCTGCTGTAGCTCCAGCATAACCGCCACCCACTCCGGCCGCATTGCTTGCCGTGTTCTCGCAGAATTGTCCGCAAGACATTTTTCCTCGACAAACTTTTATGGCATCAGGAATGGTTTGCGCGGCAAGCATCACACCTCCGGTAACCATATTGGTGCGCATGCCCTTTGTCAAGACATTTTTTGCTGCTTGCCCTACAAGCTGTTTCCCAACAAGAGCAGATGCTGTCTTTTCCACTACTTGCTGACCAAGCTGGGTCTTGCAGGCCACATCCATTACTGTGCGTGATGCGTGTGTCGCTGATGCGGCCATGCTGCGACCTACTGTAGTGCGTAGCAATTGCTGTGTACCCACACCTACAAACATGGCCGTGACTCCGCTTTGGGCAGCCTGTGAAGAAGCAGCTTTAAGAGCCTCTTTATGCGTTTTGCCGCCTCGTACACTGTTGACATAGGTCAACAAAAACGACATGCCACAAGTAAGCCCGCATGTGACAGCTTGTGTCTTCACATCGAACTTGATAGAGTCGATGTTGCCTGCCCTAGCGATATTCTTGGCTTCGTTGTAGGTGCAATTGCCTTTTACCACCAAGTCACTTGCAGTGGCCGGGTCTGTCACACCGGGTACTTGACCATCGCGAATCTTGTCTGCCATCAGTTTGACAGCTTCCTCGTATTGGTCTTTGGGCACTTCGAGCTTCATGCCGCTGTATCGATAACGACAGTCTTGGAAAGCCGCGTTGACTGAATCCTGAGCCGTAGCGCAATACTTCGTTTGTATCTGCACTCCGTCCACTATTCGGTCTGCGCCGTTACAACTATTGTTCCTTCCAACTTGGTCGACATCCTTTCCTGCAAGGCGGTCTGCCATGGCGTTGGCATCTTCTGCTACCCATCCGTGAGCCTGACGGTTCCGGTACTGGGTGTACTGCATGTAGGAGTTGGTAGACTGGGCGCTGCTTGCTGCTGATGCGCCATTAACTGTGCTGTTGTTCACATTCTTCTTCATAGTTTTAGAAGTTAGTGATTAAGAAGGTCATTATTCTCTTCGGATTTAATTCCGCTGAGCTTCGACTCCGGACACTTCCTTACGGACTCGAACTTTTATTGAAAATTAAAAAAATTGCACAGTGTCTATTACCTCATTCATGCGGTCACTTATACCGCATGGGTAAAGAATCAGGCTCTATTGTTATTCCAAAGAACTCTTTGTCTTGTTTGACGATGCAAAGATACGCACTCTCTATCATTCAAAAAAAGATTTCGAAACTGGGAATGATTCCTTGGCTAAAGAATCAATAAACTTCTTCCAGAGTATATGTTGGCATTGATATGTTTGAAGTAAAAAGGCGATGTTAGATGATCGTTGTTTCTCATCGTATCACCTCATATATCTCTTATTCATTTTGCTGATACGTAGTGTGATGTCATCGCGCACTTCTTTCGGACTTACGATTTCCAAGTCATGCCCTAATTGTAGGATTCGTCCAAAGAATTCATTATTTGTTTTGAGTGTCATCGTCACTTCAGCATAACCAAGAGTCTCATCAAAATCTTTCAAGGTTCTCTGGGAATGATGAATAGGCTTGGTCTCGACCAAGCCAAACATATATTTATCATGTATTCGGACTACGATGTCATGCAGCTTTTCATTTTCTACATGAGTCACACCTACAATGTCATTGAAGTACTCTGGGTATTTAATTTTGCTCGGAAAAAGATATTCAATATCATAGATTATTGTAGGCTTCTCATCTATTCTGTCTAATGGTATATTCTGCCCTTCGTTTATTATTGTCTGGTTTGATAATGAATCGATTCGTTCGATACTTCCCAATATATGCCAACGCCCGTTGAACTCTTTCAAGTAGTGTGGATGAAAAATAACAGTTACAGCAATTTGATATTTTTCGTGATAAGCCACCTTCAGCACCTTGTGATCACGTATGCACTCATAGATGAATGGCAGCCATTCGATGTTTTTGTGCAGACGGGGCATTTCTGAGCCAATAAGTTCATGTCCTTTTTTCTTTCTCTGTTTGATTTCAAAGAGGTCTAGAGTCCTGTCAAAGAAATGCTCGATCCATGAATCAGGAAAAAATCCTGCTGAGTCTTGACAAAACTGGTAATAATCATTAAGGTCTTTGCGGAATACAGCTTTCAACAATCCGGCAAGTGGATCATCATCTTTCCCTACATAGCAAAAACGTTTATTCCGTTTGTTGCCTTCTTCTTTTACACAACCTATTCCTTCTTTTTCTTCCAACGCACGACATACCTCTGGGAATGCCTTACGGAGTTCTCCTATATGTTCACATTTCGAAACTCCATACGGCAACTGTTCTGCAGAATCAAGTTCCATGAATTCTGCCATAATATCTGCATAGGTAACCCATCGACGGCTCATCAGCCACCGATAGGTTATTACTGCAAACTGGGCTTGGTATCTATCTCCATCGAAAAGATTTTGTTGCATACTCAAACATTAATTATTCATCTATGAATATGTTTCTCACTTTCCAAAATAATTCATCCTTCTTGGCATAATTTGGTTCTGAAAATACGGTAAAAATCACATTGTCACCTTCATCTATATCCAATGGTTTATTTTCTATCTTAAAACTTGTCACATTTAGCTTTTCACTTGCATCGGGAACTGCAATATAAAAACTGCGGTTTCCATATAAAGTCCTCTTTTCCATATGCCCGTGATATTCTATTCCTTCTTCTGGGTTTCTTTTGAGGTTTATCTCTTCTTTTTTGTATCCTTGTTTATTTTCTTTTTCTAAATCTCCGTTCTGTAAGCCCCAAGAATAAAAATATATAGGAGCAAAAACGTAATATATGCCATGGCTTGTTGGCTTCCTTGCTATAATGCCATTAGCTGAAATCATATTATCCAAATCTTTTTCAGTTTTTACGACTTCACTACCATTGATTGAATCAAAAACATTTTTTAGTAAATTTGCGTATTGCGCTTCGGTTAATGACTTATATTTAAAATTGTTGCCTTTGTCGCTTCTTATAAAATCCCTCAATTTTAGCAAATCCTTACTGAATGGATCTTTTGCCAAATCATCAAAATAACTTTCTGTAGCTTTTTCGCGTACATCTTTAGATGCATAAATATTAGGACTAATAATTTCTTTAACATAACGTTCGGTGCGTCCAAGAGCTTTATCAACAGCATTTCCATCCAAGGTATTTATAAATGGTCGCAAGCTAATAGAATTGTTGTCTGCATTTGAAAGTTCCTTTTCAAAGTATTCCCACGGATGTCCCAATTTTGAATTTCCTGGATTTACTTGCCTTCCAAAGAAGATTTCAACAAATGGTGCCATTTCTGCACGAGTCAAACTCTTAAATTGATTAGGTGGAAATGCAATAAATGATTTACTGCAATTGTTTATGTAATTTTCGTTGATTCTGAGCTTTTTCGCAATTGCCCAATATGCATTACTTGCATTTTTATCAGAAAATATTAACTTAAAGAAATATCCAAATACTTCTCCTATCGTCCATTCGATATTTATACTGTTTTCTTGTAGACGTTCTGTGTTATTTCCTTCTATTTGCCTAAATAAATCTGTACGAATAAAGATTTTAGGAAATATATTAGAATATTTTCTATAATTATTTCTCCAATACTCAATAAGAGGAGATACTGCTTTATTCCAACGCAGCGGATTTATACAATTATCCAATCGATCATATAAGAGGAAGATTTTTTTGTTATTCTTGCAGAGCAAATTATTAACTTTATCCAAATCTTCTTCTATCGTAACAAGAACTTCTATACCCTTACTTATTAATTCTTCAAAACGTAATAAGGCTTCATTGCCACCAATTGGTTTTATATAGCTTGACAATCTACTTTCTTTTCTAATAGTCGTAAAGATGTCATTACATAAAATAGAACTCCAAGTATATATTTGCCAAAAGCAATTAAAATAATATTCCGGCTCATCAATAGCCTTATAACGTATGTTTTCAAATGGAAACGCTCGAACATTACTGTCTGGAGTATCAGGTAATACCTGTATGAAAATGATTTCATTAGGGTCTGATGGATTTGTCCAACTTTGAATTTTTTTGGAAATGACAGGATCCGCAAGGGCGCGATATAGATAAGTTTTACCAGTCCCTTTATATCCTTTTATTATAAATTTATCTGGTCCAAAAAAATCTTGCATACATTTTCTATAGAAGAATTGTCCTTCCTCTATTTTAGTGTCTTCCGCAAACAATTTAATATTGGAAAACACCGTTTTAAGATGCCGCAAGATAACATTCCTTAATATTAATGATGGAGTATCTTCAGTGTAATTAATGTTTAAAGTTTCAGTCTGCTTAGATTCTACATTTATATCGTATTCAACATCAGCCTGAACTTGTTCCTCTTCTTTTGACTTCTCCCAACAAATATCGCTAATAGCTTCAAAAATTGAATTATAATCATTAAATTCCTTATCTCTTACTAGTTTAACAAATGCTTTATCGTTTGTTTTTTTACCAATACCAATTTGCTCCAAACAATGATTTCTGTGGAGAGAAAAGGACATAGGCTTCGCCTTTTCCACTGTACCCTTACGTTCTATCATGTTGTTTACTTCATGATAAAGGTCATCTTCTAAGATTTCACTATCTTTATCCGTTGGAAGTATAGAAAACACCAATATCATCTTAAAGGAATTTTCTTGTGAATAATAATTGTTCACAAGATTAATAAGTCCCGGTTGCGTTTGTCTACTAAAACCAAAGAAGCCAACTACACAAGAAGATAAATAAAATGCAGCAGTGCCAAATATATCATTAAAACCAGTACGTGAATCGAGTAAAATAATATCAGGATTGATTGATTTTTTTATTTTTTCAATCAGAATTTTGAAATTGCCTACAACCTCGTTAACATTGGATAAATTGATTTTTGATAATCCTTCTAAGTAATCCCTAAGATTAATCTCTTCTCCTTCTCCTACATAATTCATATTAAGGTTACCTGCAGGGATGAGCCATATATTGTTTAAAGCAGGTTCTTTAGTTGAATCTCCTACATTTACGATGTAATCACTTAACTCCAATTTTTCTTTCCCTTCATCATTAAGCACTTTTAAATCGCTTATGAGCTCAACAAGTCCATTTTTTTTACCTTGCCTTAATTCTTTATTCGCGGAAAGGTCAAAAAAGTTAAGATATCCGGGAGCCTCTAAATCGCAATCAATAACAACAACTCTTTTATTATTATGAATTGCTAAATCCATAGCATATGAGACCATTGTTGTGGTACGTCCCATTCCCCCCTTGTAACTATAAAAAGTAACAATAGGAATATCTTTAGTTAAAGATACTCTGTCTTTATCGCCACTGTTTAACAATGAGTCAAATCTATATCTTGGTCCTATAACAATTTCTTCATCATAATTGACGATGCTGGCATAAAAAGGATCTTCTTTTTCGTCAGATGGGATGATTTTAAAAGATAAATTCAAGAAGTCTTTTCCTGCGTGATAAAAACTGTCATTCTCCACACGATATTCTATCTTACGAGGATTATTGTTCTCATCCAAATCCTCTGTGTCATAGTATTCCTTCTTGTAAAGATTATCCTTGTCATCTTTAAGACTTCTGAGGAAATCATCTTTAATTTCTTGTTCAGAGATTGTGACATCGGAAAAGACGAATACATCAATTGAGAAATTGAGTCTGATGAATATTTTAAAATCATCAAATTCCTTCGCACGCAAATATGCTTGAACTTTATTGGCTAGATCTATAACATGTATCATACAAATATCATTTTTTTATAAATATCATTACACGTTTCAATAAGTTGTTTCAGGAGATCGAGTGTTAGTATTGGTATATTGTTTTCCTTCATTTGTTCTTCTTTATACCAATACCTTATATCAGGTTTCCAGTTATCCACAAGTATTTTGACATCATTATCTATCGCACCAGACCCCAAAATAGGAACATCTTTAAATATAGGTTCTTTAATCAATAATCCTTCTATTATTGATTGATAATCATGTCCCTGTACAAAATACTTTATTAAGCCAGAAGGGAATACAGGCTTACCCTTATATACCCTGCAATAATGAAAATCTAAATGAGTCTTATAGGAGAAGGGCTTATCGTATTTTAATTTGATATCTTTCACCCCATCTTTACTATTTGGATTCCAACCATTAATTTTGTATGCAGAATAGACGGTAAACCCTTCTATGATATATCCGGATAAATACCATATATCTAGACAGGCTTCTTTATTGTCTGCGTTTTCTTTCAGACCCTCAAGAAGTTGCCGGCAACTTTTTAGATGTTTTCTAGCACATTCTAAATATTCTTCGTATATCATTATAATAAGATTTATCAACGACATTAAAATATATTCTTTCTGATAATAGAAAAGCTATATAGCAGTTGCAAAAATAACATTTTTCTTATTTATATTCAATGTTTTACAATAAGTATATTGCGATTCATGTTTCTTTCTCCCTTCTCTCCTTAACCTTATCCAATCCCGGCATCTTCTTTGATACCGAAGCCTCACCAGCAGGAAAGTATGCCTTAAAAACCTGACATAAGAAACTCACGATGTCACTGCGCTTTTTGCCCATATTGGAGAAAGCGGAGTAAGCGTAATACATGAGTTCTTGCTGACTGCACATCTCGTTTGGCTGGATTGTGATTGAGGGCGGAAGAATCAAGTCATGTTCTGTAAATGCGTAGGCACTGGCAAGAATAGCTTTTTGTTCCTCTTCGCTGAACATCTTGATTTTCCCGGCAAACCATTCAAGTTCTCCTTTTTGGAGTGCCTGTTGCTGCTTGCTTTGACGTTCCATCAGAATGGATACTTTTTCTTGCTCTTTTTCAGTAAGGGCTTTTTCAAGCACGCGGTTCTTACGCTTTAGGACATTGTACTTTTCCATACAAGCAATGGCAATGCAGAGATAACCTACGGTTACGGTAAGCACCAATACTGCATGAAATCGGAACTTGGACGGAAAATCCAGCAAAGCGTCAATATAGTCACAGACGATAAGAGCAACTACGAGCATAAGCGCAGCTCCGACATACATTGTCCGGACTTTGACTTTTTGGCTCGCAGGAGAAACGCCCATAAGCAAGGCTATTGCCAAAGCTGCAACCAATAAGATGGAAACCAAGATAAAGATTGTCATGTGTCACGCCCTCCCTATTATGGTTTTACGATGATGCGCCAATAGCCTGCCTTGTCAGAACCTTCATGGACGAGAATGCCTCTCTCACGCAACTCTTTGATGTTCTTTTCAACTGCCCGCTTGGACACGCCAATTTTTACAGACATTGCTTCTGCTGTTATAGAAGGGTCGTAAATAACTAAGTCTATTATTTTTTGCCCTGTCCTGCTAACTCTTTTAGATGCATCCTCTCCTTTTACGCCGAACCTTTTCTCCGAACTTTTTTCGTTTACACCGAACCTTTCAGCATTTACACCGAACCTTTTCTCCGAACTTTTTTCGTTTACACCGAACTTTCTCTCCGAAACTCCTCCGTTTACAGGGTACTTTTTGATGGTACTGTTTACCCTGTCGGCCACCTCTTCTACGGAGATTCTACCATTCTCGCCCCAATTCAGATTATAGAAAGTGGTGAAGAATGAGGATGCTTCGGTTTTATAGAGAGGTTCTTTGCCGGGTAAAAAGTTGGGCAGCTTCTCGGTCAGTTCACGCATCTTGCGCAGACCGGAGCCACGTTTCTCCATGTAGTCGAGTTGGGTAAACATATCGGCAATGACGGGGTTGCGACGTATGGACGGAACATTGTAAATATCGCGGTCTTGAATCTGTGTGCCGTCGAGCATCGCGCCGGGCGAAACTAATTCTACACGGTCATCATAGATGTCGATATGTACCTCACCGCCCATCACCGTGTAATCCCGATGGATAAGGTGGTTTACCAACCCTTCAAAGATAGCCCGGTCAGAATAGTCGGGTAAATTGAGGCGGTAGTTAGGCATCTTGACCCAGCCGCTCATGGTGTAGTTCTTGATGAAATCCATGCCATATTTCAAAAGCAAAACGAGGTTGGCTCTGTGTTATACTGAACTGATAGCGTCATCCTTATAAAGCCCCGTCCAACGGGTACAGAATATGCGGGATTGAAACACGGTGCAGTTATCCACAAACAGCAATCCGGCATTGGTCAGCTTACCATCAGATGTGACAAGTCCGAATGATTCCAAATACTTATCATTCCATTCCTGATGGGTTTGCTCACGGAAAGTGTTGGCAAGGATAACGAAAGAATGTTTGTTGGCGTCTACTTGTGTAGGTAGCGAATCCCAAGTCATGTGCGTACCCTTTAATACTAATGAAAGAAGTTGTAGCGAGTTGCATTCCACACTTTCATTACCGACTCGTGTATAAGCTGTACGTGTTCCGTCTTGATAATAATAATATGGTGTCAGCGTTCCAGCCTTTACTCTCACTTCAAGCAGGGTACGTCCTTCGTGTTCAATCGGGATAAGCTGTACATCCGGAACTGGATCAAGCCTTACCTTTATCATTTCACTGATAAAGTCGACGTCTGCTTGCGGATTCTCCAAACCTACAATCACTCCGTCATCGTTTACTCCATAGAATAAACTGCCACCTTCCGTATTGGCAAAAGCCGATACGGATTTAAGCCACGACTTTACTTTCTTACGCTCCAGCATTTCCTTGAAGTCGTAAGACGAGCATTCTGCTATCAATGTATTGTTATGAATCTGCATCGTTTTTTTTCGTTGTTCGGGTATTCCCCAAGTACTATAACAAAGGTAAGGATAAAAGCTGATATTCTGTTAAAATTGTCCCATTGATTTGATTATTATGTGTTTACATCACGATTTTTTATCAAATACAACCTTATTATTCACATAAGGGAAAAATGAGACTCCAACAGTTTCACAACTTACACAACTTTCATTTGCCATAGTCTTCATTATATTTTTTCAGCCAATCGCGTTCGTTAGGGGTCAGTTTTTCCAAGTCGACTTTATAATCTGGGTCTGGTATGTACCACCAACGTGAGGTGAAGAAATCATTCAGATACTTGTTCTTGAAGATATAGCCACGGTAGGCATAGGGCATATTGCGGACTATACGGTGGATGTCATCATAATGAATAGAGCCGCTTACGAGGCTGTAGCGCCAAGAATAGTATTCTGCAGGGTTACAGATAACACCGGTTTCAGTACAGTCAGCTGAAAAAATATGCAGTTCTGAGCTTGGCCTGAAATTCGTAGCTTTCCACTCTATTGATGCGTTGCGCATGAATACTTCATATACAGACATTTTCCGGTCCATCTCGTTAATAATTGTCCTTACGCGCCACTTTCCTGTACCGTCTATAACCGGACTATCTGACTTTTCGAACAGACTGTCTTTCATCATGAAATGCAGAGGCACGTCTTCTGTTTCAATACGAAGTGTGAAATCGTCTATCTGATGATTGGCCCATCGCAATGCAGGAGACAGTTTGTAATCAAAGAGATAATGCGTGCAGACATTCACATTCATTTCATAACGGTAGCGATGGCGCACAACATTGATGCCTGACTTGAAGTCAGCGTTGAAATGATATACATACGAAATAGGCACAGCGTCATTGCGGTCAGCTGTAAACAGATAAGAACCTATATTATAATCATCATTTATGGAATATACCGACAAATCTACCGGTTGCACTTCGCCATTGACAACGTAAAGGGTATCAGTCTCAACCACCGTAGTTGATACTGGAATACTCCTGCCGTTCATAATCACTTTAAAATCTGAAATATTAGGATGGGCACTGTTACGACTTATCGAATCAATGTACATAGGAGGGTCTGCCTCAAATCCCATAAGTACAGTTTTCGGCTTACCGGGATTATAAAATTCATAATACACATCAACCTCGGCAACGTTGTCATCACTCCATCGCAATGTCAGAATCTCTCGTTGCACACGTATATCAGTCTCGACAAGTGGAAGCAACTGATTACCCGAAGTGTAATACTCTCCATCGTTGGCGTGAGTCAACGTCACGGTTAAGAAAACAAGACATAAAGTCAAAACCGATCGCAACATACAGAATTTTAAAGATGGCAAGTTCATAGTACTGATTTTATTTATAAATGATTACACATTCACAAATGTAACAAAAACTGGCAAGCCGAACTAAAATACGACATAATAAAACTTTGATTTTCAGAATGCAACGGACATACGAAATTAAGGATATAAAAGATTTATGCATGAAATGTTGTATGTATTGCCAAATTAGAGTAATTTAGAAGTTAACAAAAGGTTATTTTACTATCATCACATGCACAGCCAACATGCTACACACGCAAAAAAGTCAACACAAACAAAGAAACACATCTTCCTAGTGCATTGATGAAAAACTACAGAAAAAAGTGTAGAACCAGTCTTGATTCTACTCCGCAACAATGGACAAAGAATCCATCTTCTGAAATTAACTAAATTATGATCAAACACGACAAAAATGATTTGGTTTCGGGAAGCATAACAGGCAAAATGCTCCGTTTTGCCTTGCCGCTAATGCTGGGCAATCTGCTGCAGCAATGCTACAACATTGCCGACACGCTGATTGTAGGGCGTGTGCTGGGAGCAAATGCTCTGGCGGCAGTAGGTTCATCTTATGCACTGATCGTTTTCATTACATCTATATTCATCGGGCTAAGCATGGGGTGCAGTGCCATATTTTCCATGCAGTACGGTGCACGCGATCTGAAAGCCTTGCGTTTGAGCATTTTCTCGTCCATGCTCATCGTCGGCGGTGTTACGCTATTGCTCAACATCTGTTCTTTAGCTTTCCTCACTCCGATAATACATATTTTGCAGACTCCGCCGGAGATTGAACAGATGGTCTACGACTATCTGTTTGTAGTCTTCCTCGGTATGATACCTGTCAGCGTATACAACTTCCATGCATTTCTCTTGCGCTCTGTCGGCAACTCGTTTGTTCCACTTATGTTTCTGATAGTGTCAGTAGTGCTCAACATCGGGCTCGACCTCGCACTGATGCTTTGGATGCACATGGGAGTAGAAGGTGCAGCTTTGGCCACTGTGATATCTCAAACAGTCGGAGCAATTGGACTGTACGTCTATACACGAAGAAATTTTCCAGAACTCAGCCTCACGCGCACCGATTGTATCATAAATTCACATTCCATAAACAGAATAGCATCATACTCCTTTCTGACATGCATACAGCAGTCCATAATGAACTTCGGAATTCTGATGGTACAGGGATTGGTAAACAGTTTCGGAACAGCCGTTATGGCGGCATTTGCGGCAGCGGTGAAAATCGACTCCTTTGCATATATGCCGCTTCAAGATTTCGGCAACGCCTTCTCAACCTTCGTCGCACAGAATTTCGGTGCGGGACGCCATGACCGCATACGTCGGGGCATACGCAGTTCGCTGGTGACCACTACCCTATTTTCAATCCTCGTATCAGCGCTGGTGTTTGCGTTTGCCCCACAGCTGATGTCACTCTTCGTGTCTCCGCAAGAAACAGAAATCATTGCAATCGGAACAGAATATCTGCGCATCGAAGGCAGTTTTTATATCGGTATTGCATACCTGTTTATGCTGTACGGTTTCTACCGTGCCGTTACCATGCCGTCAATGTCAGTAGTCCTGACAGTAATATCACTAGGCACACGCGTACTGCTGGCCTACATATTGGCTTCAATTCCTGAAATAGGCTACACCGGAATATGGTGGTCCGTACCAATCGGATGGGCACTGGCTGATATAGCAGGCATTTGGTACTACAGCTACAGGCGCAACAAAATTCTGTAAAAACATTCAGCCAATTTACAACTTACAAAACACATGATGGAAACAAAGGCATCCGCCTTATCCTTCATGTGTTTTTTTGCATTTTCATGTGGTCAACTTATGCCATTTACACACCAAAAGTGTAAAGAAACTTTACAGTGGTGTAAAGAAACTTTACACTTTTGGGGAATAGCCAAATTCACAATCAGCTGATAATCTTACTTTTACATTCTTGGCATGAAAATAGCTGTAATAAAAGTGTAAAAAACAGGAAAAATGAAGAAAAAATTCATCTCTATATTCGCATTGGCCATGATTTTCAGCGTTGGCACAACGGCGCAGGTCGACAGCACAGCGCATGTTCGGCAGAAAGTCATGACACTGAAAGAATGCATGGAATACGCTGTCGACAATTCCACAAAAAATAAGGTACAGCAGTTGGACAACGCTGACGCACGCATCAACAAGCGTGAAGCCATACTCAAAGCCTTCACGCCAAGTATATCTGCAAATACAAACGCATATTATAATTTCGGACGTACGGTAGACCCGGAAACAAACACATATACCAATATCACATCATTCAGCAACGGATACTCCATCAGTGCAGGCATTACCCTCTTCGACGGTTTTTCGGCCATCAACAACATCAAAATTTCGCAGACGGCCATAAAAATCGGAATATCTCAGGAAGATAAAATCCGCGACGAACTTTGCCTATCAGTCATGGAAGCCTACTGCAACGTGATGTACCACTCAGAAATGGTAGAAGTACTGAAGAAAAAAGTCGAGACAGGAAAAAAGAACCTCGAACTTATAAAAAAACAATACGACTTAGGACAGAAAAGCTATCCGGACGTAGTGCAGACCGAAGCCGACCAAGCAGACACAGAATATCAGCTCATAAATTCTACAAACAACCTCAACAATGCCATGCTGACTCTGAAATCGCTGATGCTTTGGCCGACAGAGAAAGAGCTCAACCTTGATCGCTCAATAATCAATGACAGCATACCACCGTACGACGACACAGAAGATGCAGTCAGCGAGATCATTGATTTTGCCGTGAACACACAACCTGACGCACTCATTGCCAAAGGAGAACTGCGCAGCGCGAAAATTTCGCTCAATACGGCCAAGTGGCAGTTTCTGCCGACGTTGTCGCTCAGCGGAGGATGGTCTACAAGCTACTACAGTTATCCGGGTAACGACAGCTACATTTCACCTTCATTCGGTTCACAATGGCGCAACAACGCCGGCGAATACGTACAGCTGAACCTTTCCATACCTATTTACGACCGGCTCTCGCGCCACTCCGATCTATCGCGAAAGAAAAATGCGTACAGACGTGCGCAAGCGCAATACGAACAGACCAAGCTCGACATCGAGGCTGAAGTGACACGAGCCGTACAGGACAAGCAAGGTGCCATGAAAGCCATGATTCAAGCCGAAAAGCGAGCCGATTCACAGAGCGAGACATACAAACTGCATGAGAAAAAGATGCTTCTCGGCCTCGTCTCGCCGGTTGAGTTTCAAACCATCTCAAACACCTACCTCAACGCACTGGCCGAACGTCTTAACGCACGCCTACAGTACTTTCTGAAGAAGAGCGTTGTTGAATATTACAAAGGAATCAGTTATCTCAATCAATAAAACACATCATAAAAGAATAAAGCAAAATGGACAAGATAATAGAACCTAAAAAAGGATGGGCACGAGTATTCAGCAAAAAGGCACTACCCTACTGGGGAATAGCAATTCTGATAATACTGATAGCCTCCATGCTTCTGCGCAACAATGTCAGCACCATGCGCGTCAACACCGAAACCATCACCATAAGCGAGGTTAAGTCAGGGCTATTCAACGACTACGTCCGCGTCACCGGACAGGTCCTGCCGATAACAACCATGCAGATAAGTCCGCTCGAAACAGGTGTCGTAAAGGAAATCTACATCGAAGAAGGCGCCAAGGTGAAAGCCGGCGACCCGATACTCCTGCTTTCAAACGAAAACCTCAACTTGCAGATTCTCAACGCCGAGGCAGACCTGGCCGAGAAGGACAACATGCTGCGCAACACTCTCATATCCATGGAACAGCAGAAGTTGACCAACCAGCAGGACATACTTCAGCTGGAGATTGATGTCCGACGATACCTGCGCACCTACAAATCGCAGAAACAGCTCTACGCCGACAACCTTATATCAAAGGAAGACTATCTGAGAGCAGAAGAAGACTATTCACTGGCCAAAGACCGCTTGAATCTTGTGAAGCACCGCGCCGTGCAAGACAGTCTGTACAGATCCATCGAAGTCAAGCAGATGCAGGAAAGCCTCGACAACATGCGCCTCCACATGATGATGATTCGCAAGAGAAAAGACAACCTGCTGGTAAAGGCACCTATAAACGGAGAACTTGGACTGCTGGATGTCGTGTTGGGGCAATCAGTTGCTGAAGGAAGCAAGATTGGACAAATCAACAATCTCAGCAGCTATAAGATTGAAGCACAGTTCGACGAGCACTACATCGACCGCATCACGACAGGATTAGAGGCCGATTTCGAACGCCAGAATGAGAATTTCCGTGCGGTCATCCGAAAAGTCTATCCAGAAGTAAGAGACGGAAAATTCAAAGCCGACTTCAAATTCAGCGGCGAACAGCCCGACAACATACGTTCAGGACAGACATACTACATGAACCTGCAGCTTGGACAGCCGGAAAAGGCGATACTCATACCGCGCGGTTCATTCTATCAGAATACAGGAGGTCAGTGGATATACGTCATATCTAAAAACGGCAAAGAAGCCTACAAACGCGAAATACGCATAGGACGCCAGAATCCGCAATACTACGAAGTAATCGACGGACTCAAGCCTGGCGACAAAGTCATCACATCAAGCTATGACAATTTCGGCAACAACGAAAGGCTGGTGCTTGATTGATGAAGAGATATTGAAAGATTATGCAACTAAAACAACGAACGATATGAGAAGTTTGATGAGACTGCTAAGGGGAGCCGGCCTGCTCAACATTTTAGGTATGAGCATAGCTTTCGCAACAATATATGTCATTCTTGTGCAGGTCAACTATGAATGGAATTTCAATCGAGGCATCAAGGATTCCGACAGGATTTTTGCACTAACCCAACCCTCTTGGTTTGAAGAAGGCAAATTCACACAATTCATGCTAAGACCTTTTGCAGAATCAATCATATCACAGTCACCTACAGTAGAATCATACGGCATGCTGAAAGAGCTGTCCACAATCACTGCATACGCAGACACTGACGGAAATCAGAATAAGTTTGAAATGAATTACTGTGGCATGACGATGAATGCTCTCAATTTGTTCAATTTCAAGGCCATAAGCGGTTCGTTCGAAGGCATGGACGATGAAAACAATATAGCAATAAGCAGAAGTGCGGCAGAAAAATTCAATCTGAAAATCGGAGACTTCATCAAGTTCGACAAAAAGTCCAACAAAAGAAATTCTATTGTTGCAATATTCGAAGACTTGCCCCAAAACAGCATTTTAGGGAACATCGATATGATAGAATGCTATCTTACAGAAAATATAGACATAGACAATTGGCATCAATTCAACTATCCCTACTATGTGAAACTGCACTCTGCAGATGACAAAAAAGCTTTTGAAGAGAACGCCAAAAAACTGTCAAAAAAAATTTATGCAAAAAATAACATAGACAACAAAAGCTACATATTGAATACAGTCGTACATCTAGAACCTTTGAACGACATGTACTTCACCCAGAATCTTGCAGACCAGCAATATAAAGGCAACAAGACAACAACGCTGACGCTGTTTGCTATATCAATACTGACACTGATTATCACACTGATAAACTACGTAAATTTCTTCATGGCGCAGGTCCCTGTAAAACTCCGTTCTGTAAATACACGCAAGATACTCGGATCGTCAAGATTTACCCTCGTCATGTCATTCGTTTGGGAATCAGCCGTTCTGGTCACACTCTCTCTTGCAGTCGCAGCCATAATAGTCACATTGTTTAAAAACTCCACTTATGCAGACCTAGTCATCTGCCCAATAGACTTCTACAGGCACATTCCTGTATGTCTTACTACAATTGCAGTTGCACTTGTCATGACTGCAGCATCAAGTCTGTATCCGGCGCTGTACACAACTTCGTTTCCGCCGGCAATGGCCATCAAAGGCTCAATGAGCCTCCCGACACACGGAAAAATTTTCAGATATGTACTGATAGGAGTGCAGTTCACAATATCTATGGTTTTCATAATCTGCACAATCTTCATCAAGAATCAATACGACTACATGATGAACTACGACATGGGATTCAACAAATCAATGCTGTTCACCGCCGAGATACCTGTTTCAAAATCCAACCATGAGGCATTTACAGAAGAACTGCGCAAAAGGCCGGAAATCAAAGACATCACATGGGGACAAGGCCCACTGATAAAAGACAGCAGGATGAAATGGGGAACAGAAGATAAAGGAGAAAAAATAAGTTTCATATGCTATCCTGTCGCATACAACTTTCCCAAGTTTATGAACATCAAGATTACCGATGGCCGCAACTTCACCGAAGCAGACGAGAAATGCGAAAAAGGAATTTTCATATTCAATGAAACGGCAAAGAAGAAATTCAACTTCACGCTTGAAGACAAAGTTTTAGGTCACATTGACAATACAGACATTGCAGGTTTCTGCAAGGACTTCAAGTACCGCTCACTGCAATTTGGGACAGAGCCATTTGCATTCTATGTATATGGGAAATTACCACAAGCCTTTTGCTACTATTTGTACATAAGAAGCAATCCGAACACGACATACAGCGATTTGCTTAAGGCTGTAAAGGATGTAACAGCAAAAATAGTGTCTGGATACAACCTCGAAGAAGTTAAACTGAATTTCTTCGATGAGGAACTTGGCAACCAATATGAGAAAGAGCAGAAACTCATAAAGCTCGTATCCATCTTCACGGCCATTGCCATTGCCATATCCATCATGGGTATTATAGGAATTCTGATTTTCGAGACTTCGTTCCGAAAGAAGGAAATTGCCATAAGGAAAGTGCACGGAGCGACCATATCAGAAATTCTGCTGATGTTCAACAAAAAATACTTAATCATACAGCTGATATGCTTCGCCATTGCAACACCTGCAAGCTACCATATTATGGATTACTACTACAGCACATACGCCTACCACACACAGCTCTATTGGTGGGTGTTCGCAATGTCGCTTGCCGTCGTTCTGCTGACAACATTCATTGTCGTAACGCTCTGCTGTCTGAAGACAGCGACAGAAAATCCGGCAAAATCCATCCAAAACGAATAACAGATATAGAACATTAAATAACAAAACTAATAACACTTTAAAATAAAACGATTATGATTAAAGTAACAAATCTCAGCAAAATCTTTCGTACAGAAGAAATAGAAACAACAGCGTTGAACAATGTGTCCTTCGAAATCAACGAAGGAGAGTTCGTGGCAATCATGGGACCTTCCGGATGCGGAAAGTCTACACTGCTGAACATCCTCGGACTGCTGGACAACCCGACCGAAGGAAGCTACGAACTGCTCGGAAAAGAAATGGCGAAACTGAAAGAAAGCGAAAGGACAAAGTTCAGAAAGGGAAAACTCGGATTCGTATTCCAGAGCTTCAACCTGATTGACGAACTCAATGTATTCGAGAACGTCGAACTGCCGCTCAAATATCTACACATCGGTGCATCAGAGCGCAAGCGTCGTGTCAACGAGATACTGAAGAGGATGAGCATAAGCAATCGCTCCAAGCACTACCCTCAGCAGCTCTCAGGAGGTCAGCAGCAGCGTGTGGCAATTGCACGCGCCGTAGTGTCAAATCCAAAACTGATACTGGCCGACGAGCCGACCGGAAACCTCGACTCCAAAAACGGCAAGGAAGTGATGAACCTGCTCTGCGAGCTCAATTCCGAAGGCACAACCATCGTCATGGTTACCCACTCGCAGAAGGATGCATCGATGGCACAGCGCATCATAAACCTCTTCGACGGACGCATTGTCGGCGACGTGAGAAACGAACTCTGACTGCAACATCTGTAAAACTTAAATACAAGAAATAAAAAAACAAACAAGATGAAAAGTTTGACTAAATTATTCAAGGGCGCCGGCCTGCTCAACATCTTGGGCATGAGCGTGGCCTTCGCCGCAATATACGTCATTCTGGTGCAGGTCAACTATGAATGGACTTTCAACAGAGGCATCAAGGATGGCGACAGGATTTTTGCCATCACATACCCGAGCATGTATTCAGAAGGCAAATTCTCACAAAACATGTGCAGACCGTATTCGGAAGCAATTCTTCAGCAATCTCCTACAGTAGAATCATACGGAATAGTTAAGGGTCCGTGGACGGCAAGCACATACGCAGGAACAGAAAAGAATCTGAATGAGATTGAAATCAATTTTTATCAAATGACGAAGGAGGCTCTTGACTTGTTTGGATTCAAGCCAATCAGCGGTTCATTCGACGGTATGGACAAAGAAGCCAAAGTGGCCATAAGCAAAAAAATTGCTGAAAAATTCAATCTTAAAGTCGGCGACTTCATCACACAAGACAAGGAATCCAGCTTCAAAGTTCTTATCGCGGCAATATTTGAGGATATGCCTGAAAACTGTTTCTTAAGCAACATGGAAATGATAAGATGTGATGGACTAGAGATGTATGACATTGACAACTGGTCGGAATGGAGCTACAGATATTATGTAAAACTTAAATCGGCAAACGACAAGACGGCCTTCGAAAACAACGCTTACCAGCATGGCAAGAAAATGCTCACAGACCAAATAAATAGGGTGTCCAGTTCTACGTTCCTAAAAACGTAGTACAAAACGCCCTC